>Ga0157372_10000057_pt1 | contig 125915 bp, 110 predicted proteins | sample C55metaG_FD_115307 | JGI IMG/M metagenome (GOLD analysis project Ga0157372, IMG submission 115307) | Corn rhizosphere microbial communities from Kellogg Biological Station, Michigan, USA - C5-5 metaG | ecosystem: Host-associated > Plants > Roots > Rhizosphere > Soil | place: USA: Michigan...
CTGACCATCGACCCGTCCCGGGACTACCAACCCACCGGCCGAGCACCCAGACCAAGATCAAAAACAAACGGGTGAACCCACAAACCGCAGGTTCACCCGTTTCCGATGTCCTGAGACATCACACGGCGCCCCCGGCAGGATTCGAACCTGCGCTTCTACCTCCGGAGGGTAGCGCTCTATCCCCTGAGCTACGGGGGCCGGAACGGCCCGGTCCGCCACCCCACGAGGAGCCGCGAACCGTCGAGAAGACTATCAGTTACATCGAACCGGTTTCATGCCGGCCAGACCGCCGCCAGGCCCGACGGTGATCACCAAGCGGAGGGCGCCAGCAGGGCTCAGCTCGGCGGCGGCAGCGGGCTGGCGCCGCGCTCGCGAAGCAGCTGCTCCATCAGCACGATCTCCGCACCCTGACCGGTGACCATCTTCTGTGCGGCGTTGCGGACGTAATCCTCCTGCGCGTGCGCGGCCGCCCACTGGGCCATCGGTAGGCCGCCCTGGTGGTGGTGCAGCATCAGTTGCAGGAAGAAGATGTCCATCGGCTTGCCGGTCATGGTCTCCAGCTTGCCGACCTGGTCCTGGGTGGCCATACCGGGCATCAGGCCGTCGGTGGACAGGTGCTGGTGCCCGGAGCCGGCCATCCAGGACATCTGCGGGTTCGGACTCTGCGGTGGCAGTCCCCAGCTGTCCAGCCAGCCCTGCATCTGGCCGACCTGGTTGAACTGGCTGGTCTCGATGTCGTAGGCGAGCTCCTTGATCACCCCGTCGGTGGTGTGGTCGCGGACGTAGCCGGCCATGGTCACCGCCTGCAGGTGATGCGTCGATATGTCCCAGGCGAAGCCGGCATCCACCGAGTTGGCACCCGGCGTCGCGGCCGTCCGGTGGCCGAGCAGGTAGCCGCCGGCGCCGAACACCGCCAGCACGGCGAGCGCGATGACCGTGATCAGCACGGTGGTCAGCCTGGCCGGCCGGCGGGGATCCTCCGCCGGCTCGGCGATCAGGTCAGGATCAGCCACCGCAGTCATCGTCCGTCCTCAGGAATCGGTCGGGTGGCCAGGCGTGGACGGGTTGGTCTTGAACGTGGCGTTGGTGCAGCTGGCCCCCAGCTCCGGGGTGTTCTTCTGGTTCAACCGCAGATCCTTGATGAAGGTCTTCACCCGCGAATCGGTGGCCGAGTCGACGAACAGTTGGTAGCCCCAGGCCTGTAGCGAGACGTTGCTCTTCAAGCCGGCGTACGGCGTGAGCAGCATGTACTGCTTGCCGGACACCAGCTTGGTCAGCACGTCGAGCTGGTCGGCTGGCAAGCCGGGCTTGTAGGTGATCCACACCGCGCCGTGCTCCAGGTCGTGCACCGCGTTCTCGCTGGCGATCTGGTTGGGATAGACCGTCCCGGTGCAGTCCGCCCAGACCGGTGCGTGCGGGCCACCGAACGGTGGCGACTCGGTGTAGCTGATCACGCCGGTCTTGTGGTCGCCGCTGGTGAAGGTCTTGTGCACAATGCCGCGGATCTTGTTCGGATCGGACGAGGCCTTCTTCTGCGCGCCCGCGTGCACCGCGTAGCCGATGACAGCGATCGCCAGCAGCACGATGACGACCGCCACGCTGATCAGGCCCCACGGCCGCTGCCGCTGGTTGACGATCTTCTTGGACTGGGCCCGGTTGGGCTGTGGCCGGCCGGCCGGCCGGGTGCCGGTGGCCTGCCCGGGCCGGCTCCCGCCGTCCGCGCCAGCCTTGCGAGGCGGGGTCGACTGCTGGTTGGCGGGCCGCTTCTTGCCGCCGGGGGCCGACCTGGTCGGATTGGTCATCGAGTCGCTTTCGTTCGTTCGCATCGCCTCGGAAGCGAGGTTCAGGGCCAGATTCTAGGTCGTCTCGCTGTGATTGGCCGCAATGGTGAGATTGCGCAGCAGTACCGGGCCCGGCTAGAGACCGGTTAGGAGCCGGCTGGGGACCGGCTCGCCCGAGAATCGCCGTGGCCGGCCCCACTAACATTGATCCGTGACTCCTGACGAACTCAGCTCCGCAATCCGCGCCGCGGTGGCGCGCGCCGTTGACGCCGGCGCCTTCACCGCCGAGATTCCGGACGAGATCGTGCTGGAGCGACCCAAGAACCGGGCACACGGCGACTACGCCAGCAACGTCGCGCTGCGGCTGGCCCGCTCCGCCGGCCGGCCACCACGGGAGGTGGCCGAGGCCATCGCCAAGGCGCTGCTGGACGCCGACGGGATCGCCGCGGTGGACGTGGCGGGTCCCGGCTTCCTGAACATCACGGTGCGGGCCGGCTCACTCGCCGAGCTAGCCCGCACCATCGTCGAGGCCGGCCCTGACTACGGCCGCAACGCCGAGCTGGCCGGGCTCAACATCAACCTGGAGTTCGTCTCGGCCAACCCGACCGGGCCGGTGCACATCGGCGGGGTGCGGTGGGCGGCGGTCGGCGACTCGCTGGCCCGGATCCTCACCGCCAGCGGTGCCCGGGTGACGCGGGAGTACTACTTCAACGACCACGGCGCGCAGATCGACCGGTTCGCCCGCTCGCTACTGGCCACCGTGCTCGGCGAGCCGGTGCCCGAGGACGGCTACGCCGGCGCCTATCTCGGCGAGATCGCCAGCCGGATCGTCGCCGAGCACCCGGAGATACCCCAGCTGCCGCGGGACCAGGCGCAGGAGGAGCTCCGCAAGCACGGCGTCGAGCTAATGTTCGCCGAGATCAAGGCCAGCCTGCACGAGTTCGGAGTGGACTTCGACGTCTACTTCCACGAGAACTCGCTGCACGACTCCGGCGCGGTGCAGCATGCGATGGACCGGCTGCGCGAGCAGGGCGAGATCTACGAGGCCGACGGCGCGGTCTGGCTGCGCACCACCGACCACGGCGACGACAAGGACCGGGTGGTCATCAAGACCGACGGTGAGCCGGCCTACATCGCCGGCGACCTGGCCTACTACCTGAACAAGCGCGAGCGCGGCTTCGACCGGGTGGTGATCATGCTCGGCGCCGACCACCACGGCTACGTCGGCCGGTTGATGGCGATGTGCGCCTGCTTCGGTGACACCCCGGGCGTGCACCTGCAGATCCTGATCGGGCAGCTGGTGAACCTGGTGAAGGACGGCAAGCCGGTCCGGATGGGCAAGCGGGCCGGCAACGTGATCACCCTGGAGGACCTGGTCGACGCGGTCGGGGTGGACGCCGCCCGCTACCAGCTGGCCCGGTCCTCGGCCGACTCCACCCTGGAGATCGACCTGGACCTGCTCACCCGAGCCAGCAACGACAACCCCGTGCACTACGTGCAGTACGCGCACGCCCGTACCGCGAACGTGGTGAAGAACGCCGCCGCGGTGGGTATCACGCTGGACGTCTTCGTACCGGAACTGCTCGACGCGGAGACCGAGACCACGCTGCTCACCGCGCTCGGCGACTTCCCCCGGGTAGTGGCCCAGGCCGCGCTGCTGCACGAGCCGCATCGGGTGGCTCGGTACCTGGAGGAGCTGGCCGGCCACTTCCATCGCTGGTACGACAACTGCCGGGTGATACCCAAGGGGGACGAGCCGATCACCGACGTCAACCGGTCTCGGCTCTGGCTGGACGTGGCCACCAAGACGGTGCTCGCCAACGGGCTGCAGCTGCTCGGCGTATCCGCGCCGGATCGCAAGTAGTGCCGCTGAGCCGGTAAGAATTCGATCGAATCCCTGTTTCAGGGGTCAGCACAGCTAGGAAGGCCAGGGATGAGTGAGCATCGCAGGCGCGGAGCGCCGAGGAGCGGAGCGAATCCGGCGATGAGCGCTCGCGTGAAGAGCGTGCAGCCATGAGCCGATCCGCCCACCCCGCCGGGCCCAGCCATGGCCATCTGCTGCCGGGCACCGAGCCACCGGCGCCGCCGGCCGACCTGAACGCGCTCAATCCGCTGGTCTGGCCACACGGCAGCCGCCGCGACGACACCGGGGCGCTGGTGCTGGCCGAGCTGCCGGCGCCGGCACTGGCAGCCGATCACGGCACGCCGGTGCTGGTGCTCGACACCGCCGACCTGCGCCGGCGGGCACGTACCTGGGCCGATGCCTTCACCGGCGGCGATGTCTTCTACGCCGCCAAGGCGTTCCTGTGCACGGCGGTCGCGGCGATCATCGCCGAGGAGGGCCTCGGCATCGACGTCTGCACCGCAGGCGAGCTCGCGGTGGCCTTGCAGGCGGGCGTACCGGCGCACCGGATCGCCCTGCACGGCAACAACAAGTCGACCGCCGAGCTGGCCGAGGCGGTAGCCGCGGGGGTCGGCCGGATCGTGCTGGACAGCCACATCGAGATCGACCGGCTGGCCGAGATCGCGCGCGAGGCGAAGGTCCGGCCGAAGGTGCTGATTCGGGTCACCGTCGGCGTCGAGGCACACACCCATGAGTTCATCGCGACGGCGCACGAGGACCAGAAGTTCGGCTTCTCGCTGTCCGCCGGGCAGGCCGGCGAGGCGGTGACCAGGGTGCTGGACACCCCGGAGTTGGAACTGGTCGGGCTGCATTCGCACATCGGCTCGCAGATCTTCGACACCGCCGGTTTCGAGGTGGCCGCGCACCGGGTGATCGGACTGCTCGCCAGGATCCGCGCCGAGCACGGCCGGCAACTGCCCGAGATCGACCTCGGCGGCGGGTTGGGGATCGCCTATGTGGACGGCGACGATCCGCAGTCGCCGGCCGAGATCTCTCGCCGGCTGCGGGCGATCGTCGAACGGGAATGTGAGCTGGCCGACCTGCCGGTGCCGCGGATCGCGGTGGAGCCGGGCCGGGCGATCATCGGCCCGACCATGGTCACTCTGTACGAGGTCGGCACGGTCAAGCCCATCACGCTGGACGGCGGCAGCAGCCGTACCTATGTCTCGGTGGACGGCGGGATGAGCGACAACATCCGCACCGCGCTCTACGACGCCGAGTACACCGCGGTGCTGGCCAACCGGGCCAGCACCGCGCCGCCGGCCCGCAGCCGGATCGTCGGCAAGCACTGCGAAAGCGGCGACATCGTGGTCCGCGACTGCTGGCTGCCGGCCGACGTCCGGCCCGGCGACCTGCTGGCGGTAGCCGCGACCGGGGCCTACTGCCACGCGATGGCCAGCAATTACAACAAGATCCCGCGCCCGCCGGTGGTGGCGGTGACCGATGGCCGGCCGGCGGTGATCGTGCGTCGGGAGAGCCTGCGGCAACTGCTGGCCAACGACGTCGGCTTCGACGCCGGGGTCAGCGGCTCGCCGGCGCTGGCCCGCTAGCCGAGGAGACCCCACTAGCGGAGGAGATCCACCAAATGCCCGGACGCCAATACCTTGCCGGCCCGCGGTGTTCGGCGTGGCCCGGCCTGATCGAGGCGTACCGGGACCGGCTGCCGGTCACCCCGACCACCCCGGTGATCACCTTGTTCGAGGGAGGCACCCCGCTGGTGCCGGCGCCTCGGGTCGCCGAGCGGGCCGGGGCCGAGGTCTATCTGAAGGTGGAGGGCGCGAATCCGACCGGCTCGTTCAAGGACCGGGGGATGACGATGGCCATCTCCAAGGCCGCCGAAGCCGGCGCCAAGGTGGTCATCTGTGCCTCCACCGGCAACACCTCGGCATCCGCGGCCGCCTATGCGGTCCGGGCCGGCATGCTCTGCGCGGTGCTGGTGCCGCAGGGCAAGATCGCGCTCGGCAAGCTGGCCCAGGCGCTGGTGCACGGCGCCCGGCTGCTGCAGGTGGACGGCAACTTCGACGACTGCCTGGAACTCGCCCGCAAGCTCGCCGTGGACTATCCCGTCGCGCTGGTCAACTCGGTCAACCCGGACCGGATCGAGGGGCAGAAGACCGCTGCCTTCGAGATCTGCGACCTGCTCGGCGACGCACCGGACATCCACTGCATCCCGGTCGGCAACGCCGGCAACATCACCGCCTACTGGAAGGGTTACACCGAGTACCAGCGGGACGGTGTAGTGACCCGCGCACCCAAGATGTACGGCTTCCAGGCGGCCGGCGCCGCTCCCATCGTGCTCGGCGCGCCGGTGGCCAAACCGATGACCATCGCCACCGCGATCCGGATCGGCAACCCCGCGTCCTGGTCGGCCGCCGAGGCAGCCCGGGACGCCTCCGGCGGCCTGATCGACTCGGTCACCGACCGGGAGATCCTCGAGGCCTACCGGCTGTTGGCCCGGGCCGAGGCGGTGTTCGTCGAGCCGGCCTCGGCCGCCAGCGTGGCCGGCCTGCTCAAGGCGGCCAGGGCCGGCCTGGTGCCGCCGGGCAGCCGGGTGGTCTGCACGGTGACCGGTAACGGGCTCAAGGATCCGGAGTGGGCCATCTCCGGCGCTCCGGCACCGGCCACCATCCCGGTGGACGCGCACGCCGCGGCCAGCGAACTCGGGCTTGCCTGATGCCGTTCGTCGATCGACCGGTCCGGGTCCGGGCGCCGGCGACCAGTGCCAACCTGGGCCCGGGCTACGACAGCTTCGGGCTGGCACTGAGCCGGTACGACGAGCTGACCGCGACGGTCACCGCGGCCGGGCTGGCCATCGAACTGTCCGGCAGCGGCACCGACCAGTTGGCCTTGGACGAGAGCCATCTGGTGGTCCGCAGCATGCGGGCCTGCTTCGATCTGCTGGGTGGGCAGCCGCCGGGACTGCGGCTGCACTGTATTAATCGGATTCCGCACGGGCGCGGCCTCGGTTCCTCGGCCGCGGCGATCGTGGCCGGCATCGAACTGGCCCGCGAGCTGTGCCGGGACGGCCATCAGCTGCTGGACGATGCCGGCGCGCTGGCCCTGGCCGGCGAACTGGAGGGCCACCCGGACAACGTCGCGGCCTGCCTGCTCGGTGGCCTGACGGTGGCCTGGCTGGAGCGCGGCGTCACCCGGGCGGTCCGGCTGCAGCCGGCCGGCGTCCGTCCGGTGGCCTTCATTCCGCCCGAGCGATCGGAGACCAAGGCCGCCAGGGCGGTGTTGCCGGTCGAGGTTCCGCATGCCGACGCGGCCTTCAACCTGGGCCGGGCCGCGCTGCTGCCACTTGCCCTCACCGGCCGGCCCGAGCTGCTGTTGACCGCCACCGAGGACCGGCTCCACCAGGATTACCGGGCCGCCGGCATCCCGGCGAGCGCACGGCTGATCGCGCAACTGCGGGCCGCCGGCATCGCCGCGGTGATCTCCGGCGCCGGCCCGACGGTGCTGGCGCTGACAGTGGGGGAGCAGGCCGAGCAGGCGCGGACACACTGTCCAGCTGGCTGGGAATGCACCGAACTGGCGCCGGCGGCGGGGGCTAGGGCCGAACCGATTGCGAAATGATTGCGGAATACGACACGCCGCCCCCTTGTTGCCGCTGCTATACGGTAGCGTCTAGGCTTAGATCAATCTCGCGTTACCATCTCGGCGACGTGGCCCCTCGGGGGTGCATCAATTCCGCGTGCACAGCCCTTCGGGTACATGGCTGAACCGGCAATACGTGTAGATCCAGGCCCGTGAATCATGCGGGATCCCTGCAGCCGAACCCCTTGGCGGTCACGCCTGGATTCCCCAATCGGCAGCCCGGGAACCCGACATCCGATCGCCGGCCGACACATTTCTGGTCGCACTGTGATCAGACCGGTGGGAAAACCACCGGATCAACATCGGTGTACGCCCGAACTGGAAAGGCGTACCACCCTCGGAAGGATCCGACACCTAGTGACCGAAACCCAGGACCAGCTCAGCGTCCTGTCCAGCGCCCAGTCGGGCGCGTCCAACACCGCTCAGGAGCGTGCCAAGCGCCGCTCCGGGTCGTTGTCCTCGCTGTTGCTGCCAGAACTGCAAGCGCTCGCTAGCTCGATGGGTCTCGCCACCGGCAAGCTTCGCAAGAGCGACCTGATCGCCGCCATCGAGGCGGCCCAGCGGTCCGGCGGTGCCCGGGCCGGCGCGTCGTCCAACGGCGCGGCGGCCAACGCTGCCACGGCCAACGGTGCGGCCTCGGTCGAAGCCGGCACCGCCGCACCGGTCAAGCGGACCCGGCGCAGCGCCAGCCGAGCGGCCGGTACGCCGCAGCCGACGCTGACCGACAGCCCGGCCGAGCCGACCACGGCGGCCACACAGCCCGTCTCCGACCAGCCGGCGACCGAGCAGCAGCCAACCGCCCAGCGGGCCCAGTCCGACGGCGGCAGCCAGACCGGTACCCGGGAGCGGCAGCAGCAGCGCGACGGCCAGCAGCGCCGGGACGGCCAGCACCGCGAGTCCAGCCAGCAGCGGGACGGCCGGGACACCCAGACCCGTGACACCCAGACTCGGGATGGCCAGAGCCAGCAGCGCGACACCCAGAACCGGGACACCCAGCAGCGCGACGGCCAGAGCCAGCAGCGCGACACCCAAAACCGGGACACCCAGAACCGGGACACCCAGCAGCGCGACGGCCAGAACCGTAATCAGAACAACCGGAATAACACCAACACCAACGCCGACGATGACGAGTTCGGCAGCCGGCGGGGTCGCCGCTACCGCGACCGGCGCGGTCGCAACCGCGAACGCGTCGACGGTCAGCCCAGTACCGGTGGTCGCACCGAGACCGAGCTGACGATCGCCGAGGACGACGTGCTGCTGCCGGTGGCCGGCATCCTCGACAACGTCGACGACAAGGGCTCCTGGTTCATCCGGGTGAGCGGTTACTTCGCCAGCTCCGAAGACGTCTACGTCGCCAACTCCTACGTCCGCCGATACGGCCTGCGCCGCGGTGACGCGGTCACCGGCGCGGTCCGCCAGCCGCGTGAGGGCGAGCGCAAGGAGAAGTTCAACCCGCTGGTTCGGCTGGACACCGTCAACGGCGTCGAGCCCGACCAGCTGCGCAACCGGATCGAGTTCACCAAGCTCACCCCGCTGTATCCGCAGGAGCGGTTGCGGCTGGAGACCGAGCCGCACATCCTGACCACCCGGGTGATCGATCTGGTGATGCCGATCGGCAAGGGCCAGCGCGCGCTGATCGTGTCGCCGCCCAAGGCCGGCAAGACGATGATCATGCAGGCCATCGCGAACGCGATCTCGATCAACAATCCGGAATGCCATCTGATGGTGGTGCTGGTCGACGAGCGCCCCGAAGAGGTCACCGACATGCAGCGGTCGGTCAAGGGCGAGGTGATCGCCTCGACCTTCGACCGGCGTCCCCAGGACCACACCATGGTGGCCGAACTGTCTATCGAACGAGCCAAGCGGCTCGTCGAGATGGGCCACGACGTGGTGGTGCTGCTGGACTCGATCACCCGGCTGGGCCGTGCCTACAACCTGGCCGCTCCGGCCTCCGGCCGGATCCTGTCCGGTGGTGTCGACTCCACCGCGCTGTACCCGCCGAAGCGTTTCCTCGGTGCGGCCCGCAACATCGAGGACGGTGGTTCGCTGACCATCATCGCCTCGGCACTGGTGGAGACCGGCTCGGCCGGTGACACGGTGATCTTCGAGGAGTTCAAGGGCACCGGCAACGCTGAGTTGCGGCTGGACCGCAAGATCGCGGACAAGCGGGTGTTCCCGGCGGTGGACGTGGACCAGTCCTCTACTCGTAAGGAGGAGATCCTGCTGTCTCCGGACGAGTTGGCCGTGGTGATCAAGCTGCGCCGGGTGCTGCACGCCCTCGATCCGCAGCAGGGCATCGACCTGCTGCTCGACCGGCTGCGCAAGACCCGTACCAATATCGAGTTCCTGATGCAGATCGCCAAGACGACGCCCGGCGCGGACGATCGCTGAGGCCCAATCCCGACTGATAGCCGGCTGATCGCCAAGGTCATGTCCGGCTGATCGGCAACTGAGCAGTACCTGGTCATGGCAAGCGCCGGCCGGCGAACCCGAGTGGTTCGCCGGCCGGCGCTTCCATGTTCTGGCGAGCGCCGTCGTCCTAGACTCACGACATGGCGGAGCCGGCTGATGGGCAGGATTCCCAACTGGTCTGGCGAATTCCCGCCTATCAGCCGGCTGTGTTGATGCTGATACTCGTCGCCGCGGCCGCGCTGAACATCTATACGCATCCGGCCGCGGTGGTGCGCATTCCGACGCTGGTCATCGGCCTGTTCTGTGGTGGCCTGGCGATTGCGGCGTTGCGGCTGCAACTGGTCGCAACGGACGACGGGATCGCGGTGCGCAAAATGATCGGCGAACAGTGGATCGCTTGGCCGGATCTCGCCGAGATCGAGGTGGTGCCGAACGTTCGCGGCGCGCCCACCGTCCGGCTGAACCGGGCCGACGGTGGCTATGTCGACGTGCCGCCTTCCCTGCTACAACCGACAAAACCGACCGCCAAATACGTGGTGATGCGCAGTTTGGATACGGTCGTCAGACAACTCGAGCAGCGCCGGGTAGCCCGTCGTACCGGGAATTAGAGGTGGTCAATAACACGAATTGTCCTGGCTGGCTGTATGACCGGTAGACCAATATGATCATCAGCTATCAACGAGGTAACGGTTGAGTATCTTCGTTCACCCGAGGTATTCCCCACGGGTGTCGCGGAGTGCAAAGGTCACCCTGACCCGTAAGCGCTTCTAGCGCTGACGCTCTCAGTCATCGGAAGGACACACGTAGATGCGTTCAAGGATCGCCGTCACGGCGCTCTCGGTGCTCAGCGCGGCGGCTCTCGTCGCGGGCTGCAGTTCCAGCAAGAGTGGGGGGTCGTCCTCCGGTGGGGGTGACAACTCCCGTGGGCCGATCACCTTCGTGACCGGTAAGGACAACAGTGGCACGATGCCCTTCATCGCCTCGGAGTGGAATGCCGCGCATCCGAACGAGAAGGTCACGATCAAGCAGCAGTCCGACCAGGCCGACCAGCAGCTGTCCGACTTGGAGCAGCACTTCCAGGCCAAGGACGCCGGCTATGACGTGGTCACCGTCGACGTAATCTGGACCGCCGAGTTCGCGGCCAAGGGCTGGCTCGTCCCGCTGAAGGACAAGTACAACCTGGACACCGGCCAGTTGCTGCCGGCGACCGTGAAGGCCGCCACCTACAACAACACGCTGTTCGCCGCCCCGTACGCCTCCGACGGCGGGCTGCTGTACTACCGCAAGGACCTGGTGCCGACCCCGCCGACCACCTGGGACCAGATGATCGCCGACTGCCAGGGCAAGACCACCTCGGGCACCATCACCGGATCCAAGCCGGGTTGCTACGCCGGCCAGTTCGCCAAGTACGAGGGCCTGACCGTGAACGCGGCCGAGGCGATCAACGCGGCCGGCGGCCAGATCGTCAAGGACGACGGCAAGACCCCGGACGTGAACACCGATGCGGCGGCCAAGGGCTTGGACTTCCTGGTCAACGGCTTCAAGCAGGGCTACATCCCGAAGGAGGCGCTCGGCTTCCAGGAGACCCAGAGCCTGAACGCCTTCCAGGCCGGCCAGCTGGTCTTCATGCGTAACTGGCCGTACGCCGACGCCATCCTGGCCGGCAAGGACTCCAAGGTCGCCGGCAAGTTCGGCATCGCGCCGCTGCCCGGCCCGGACGGCCACGGCGCGTCCAGCCTCGGTGGCCACAGTGTGGCGATCAGCCAATACTCCAAGCACAAGGCGACCGACATCGACTTCCTGAAGTTCCTCGAGTCGGACAAGATCCAGCGCAACGACCTGACCCAGGGCACGCTGGCTCCGGTCATCACCTCGCTCTACAGCGACCAAGGCCTGATCGCGAAGTTCCCGTACCTGCCGACCCTGCTGGCGAGCATCCAGACCGCGGTGCCGCGGCCGGTGACGCCGTTCTACCCGGCGGTGACGGAGGCTATCGAGACCAACGTCTACGCGGCCCTGCAAGGCCAGAAGAGCACCAAGGACGCGCTCTCCAGCCTGCAGTCGGCGATCCAGTCCGCCACCGCGGGCTAGCTGGCATAGGCCATTGAAGACCGGCGAGATGTGGCCGAGGATATTAACCGGCCCATCTCGCCGGTCTGTCAGCACCGACAACGCCTGAGAGGTTCGTCAGCAGCCTGAGGAGGCTTCATGACAGTCGCCGGACCCGCAGCAGGAAGTGCCGAGCAGACGGCGACCACCTCGCCGCCGCCAGCCCTCAAGCGCAACAAGATCAAGACCGGGGAAGGCCGGCTCGCCTTCCTCCTGGTCGCCCCCACCGTCATCCTGCTCGCACTGGTGGTCGGTTACCCGATCGTCAAGGGCATCTACCAGTCATTCCAGTCAGATCCGGGTCTGGACCCGAACACCGGGTTCTTCAGCAGTGCCTCGCACTGGGTCGGTCTGACCAACTACAAGCACTGGCTGCTGGAGCGCTGTGCGAAGACCGGCGGCGGCACCGGCAAGTGCCCGGCCGGCACGCTCGGCTCGCAGTTCTGGCCGTCGATCTGGGTCACCATCTTCTTCACCATCGTCACCGTGACCATCGAGACGGTCATCGGCATGTGCTTCGCGCTGGTGATGCACCGGGCGTTCAAGGGCCGTGGCCTGGTTCGCGCCGCCATCCTGGTGCCGTGGGCGATTCCGACCGCGGTCACCTCCAAGCTGTGGATCGTGATCTTCGACCCGCAGGGCATCCTGAACAAGGTGCTGCATAAGCACATCCTGTGGACGTCGTCCCAATGGCCGGCCAGGTTCGCCATCGTGATCGCCGATGTCTGGAAGACGACACCGTTCATCGCGCTGCTGATCCTCGCTGGCCTGCAAGGCATTTCCGCCGACCTGTACGAGTCGGCGCGGGTGGACGGTGCCAACGCCTGGCAGCGGTTCACCAGGATCACCCTGCCGCTGGTGAAGCCGGCGCTGGCCGTGGCGGTCATCTTCCGCACCCTGGACGTGCTGCGGATGTACGACCTGCCCTGGATCCTCACCGGTGGGGCGAACGGAACCACCACGGTGTCGATCCTGGTGGTCAAGCAGTTGAACAGCACCCTGCTCAACACCGCATCGGCGCTGTCCACGATCACCTTCATCATCATCTTTGCGATCGCGCTCGGCATGGTGCGGCTGTTCAACGCCAACATAATCGGCGCCCAGGCGAAGGGAGCGAAGTGAGATGACCACCGCTACAGTCAGCACCCCGCGCGCCTCCACCGCCGAGCGCACCGCTGCCCGTGAGCCGTTCCGGTGGGGCAAGGTCGGCACCGGCGTGGTGATCGGGCTGGTGATCGTCTGGTGCTTCCTGCCGTTCTACTGGATGGTGGTGCTGGCCTTCCGGAACAACGCCAACACCTTCGACACCACGCCGTTCTTCACCCATGTCACGCTGAAGAACTTCAGTTATGCCTTCGACACCTCGATCAACTCCTTCGGCCGTTCGCTGGTCAATAGCCTGATCATCGGCGGGGTAGTGACCTTGGTGGCCATGCTGGTCGGTGTGTTCGCGGGTTACGCGATGGCGCGATTGGCCTTCCGCGGCAAGGGATTGGTGCTCGCCGCGATCCTGGGCGCCTCGATGTTCCCCGGTGTGGCGATCCTGACTCCGATCTTTCAGCTGTTCACCAGTTTCGGTTGGCTGGGCACCTACCAGGGCCTGATCCTGCCGCAGATCTCCTTCTCGCTGCCGTTGGCGGTCTACACCCTCACCAGCTTCTTCGCCGACATGCCGTGGGAGCTGGAGCAGGCCGCCCGGGTGGACGGAGCGACCCCGGGCCAGGCGTTCCGGCTGGTGATCTTCCCGCTGGCCGCGCCGGCCCTGTTCACCACGGCGATCCTGGTGTTCCTGGCATCCTGGAACGAGTACCTGCTCTCCAGCGTGCTGTCGATCGGCAAGACCAGCGTCGCGCCGTCGACGGTGTCCATCGCCAGCTTCACCGCCGGACCGCACATCGTGCCGTACACCCAAACCATGGCCGCCGGCCTGGTGGTGACCGTGCCGTTGGTGATCGTGGTGCTGCTGTTCCAGCGGCGGATCGTGAGCGGGCTGACCGCGGGTGGCGTCAAGGGCTGACCGACCACGGCCGAGTGAGCAGCCGGGTCAGTTGACCAACCGGTCCGGCAGCTCGTCGGCGAGTTGGCGCAGTGACTGGATCGGCACCCGCATGCCGGCCGGCACCTGAACGAGCAGCGCGACGCTGCAGCCGAGATGCCGGCCGGGCCGGATGAACGCCAACCCGATCGGTCCACCGCCGGCCGTCCGGATGGGTTCGGTTTCCCGCGCGGGCACCGGTGCGGCGCCCGGGATGCACCGAGCGGTCACCGCCAGGGTGAGGCCCGCGCTGGTCAAGACCTGCAGCGTGCCGATGGTGGTACCGGTCGTGGTGTCCATCAGCAGCGAGCTGGCGAGCACGGTTGCCGCGGCCAGCTCGGACGGCAACTGCGCGGTGACTGCCGCATCCGACCTGGTCAACGGATAACACTCATCTCCGCGCGGGCAACCGCTCAGGTCGACACCCGCCGGATGCTGGTAGCGCAGCACGGTGGAGGTCACCGTATGGCCGCGCCGGGCCTTCAGCAGGCTGCCGCTGGCGGCTGCCAGCACCAGCGCCACCAGCGCCAGCAGGGCGCACCAGCGCAGCGGGACTCCGAAACCGCTCGGCTCGGCGGATACCGCGCTGTCCGTGGCCGGCCCAGCCGCCGCCCCGTCCGACTCGTCGAGGAGCGACAACCTCAGCTCGCTCGGCCAATTCGGCTCGCGGCGGCTCATGAGCGCACCTGTGCGGCCGGATCATGGCCGAGCCGGGCCAGCCCGTCGGCGTACTCGGTACCTTCGCCCGGAGCGGTCAGCACGACATCCAGCCGGCAGCCCGACGCCCCTGGCACCTGAAGCTGGCGCAGGCTGAGCACGGCCACCTCGTTGCCGGCCAGGTCCGAGCGTTGGTCGGCGGCGGTGTGCGACTGCTCCTCGTCCCGGTCCGTCGAGCCCGGCACGCACTGGGCGGTCAACAGCAAGGTGGCGCCGCGACCTGGTGTTGCGACGGCCTGGGCCAGGTACACCGCTCCGGTGCCGGCATCGACCGTGCTGCTCTGCCACAGCAGCGAGACGGCCGGAAAGCCGCGTCGGATCGCGTTGCGGATGTGTGCCGGCAACTCGGCGCGCAGCACGCAGCGGGCACTCGGCGGACAGCCGGCGGCGTCCAGCGCCGGCGTGTTCGGAGCCCCGACCTGCACGGTGCGGATCAGCCGCATCGGCGGCGTGCGGAGCGCCACCGAGAACGCGCCGATCGCCAGCACCGCAAGCACGCCGGCGACCACCAGCAACAACCGGCCGACCCGCGCGGTGGCCGGCCAGCTCGGCAGCCGGAGGTGCATTCTCAGATCATGCCCGCCGGCGCGGCACTGCCGGAATGTTTGATGCAGCGGGCGCGTTTGGCCGGACGCAACCAGTACTGGCACACTGTCTGGTTGACGACCCGGCTCCGGTTCACGTCCATTCGCATCATTCGGGCGACCCGGCGGCCACTACCGGCACCGATCCATCCGGTGCCCAGAGAGGGAACCATCGTGAAGAACGGCATCCACCCCGAGTACGTGGTCACCCAGGTGACCTGCTCGTGCGGCAACACCTTCACCACGCGCAGCACGGCCAAGTCCGGCCAGCTGCACGCCGAGGTCTGCTCGGCCTGCCACCCCTTCTACACCGGCAAGCAGAAGATCATGGACGTCGGTGGCCGGGTTGACCGGTTCGAGAAGCGCTACGGCAAGCGCCAGCGCACCCAGTCCTAGCTGTTCCGACGGCGCCCCTGGCGCATCCGCCGACCGCGGGTGCCCACGGGCGTCGTTTCTTTTGCCTGACCGATTTGCCCGAACGGGTTCCGCCATCGACGCAGTGATTCGAGGATGTCCATCATGAGCACACCGGCCGACGGCTCCGGCACGCTGGCCCGGGTTCTGGCCGAGTACGCCGACACCGAGGCGGCGCTGGCCGACCCCTCGGTGCACGCCGACCAAGCGGCGGCGCGGCGGCTGGGCCGTCGGTTCGCCCAACTCGCGCCGATCGTGTCCACCTCCCGGGAGCTGGATTCGGTACGTGCCGACGAGCAGGCCGCCCGCGAACTGGGTGCCGAGGACCCGGCGTTCGAACTCGAGGCCGAGCAGCTGGCCGCTCGGATACCGCAGCTGGAGGCGCGACTGCGCGAGCAGCTGGTACCCAAGGATCCGAACGACATCAAGGACGTGATCCTGGAGATCAAGGCCGGCGAGGGCGGCGAGGAATCCGCGCTGTTCGCCGGCGATCTGCTGCGGATGTACCTGCGCTACGCCGAGCGACAGGGCTGGCAGGTCGAGCTGCTCGACGACGAGGAGACCGACCTGGGTGGCTATAAATCGGTCACCGCGGCGATCCGCTCGCGCAGCGCGGAGAATCCGGTCTTCGCCCGGCTGAAGTACGAGGGCGGCGTGCATCGGGTGCAGCGGGTGCCGGTCACCGAGTCCCAGGGCCGGATCCACACCTCGGCAGCCGGTGTGCTGGTGCTGCCGGAGGCCGAGGAGGTCGACGTCGAGATCGACATGAACGACCTGCGGATCGACGTCTACCGTTCCTCCGGGCCCGGTGGCCAGAGCGTGAACACCACCGACTCGGCCGTCCGGATCACCCACCTGCCGACCGGCACCGTGGTCGCCATGCAGAACGAGAAGAGCCAGTTGCAGAACCGGGAAGCGGCGCTGCGGGTGCTGCGCGCCCGGCTGCTCGCGCAGGCGCAGGAGGAGGCCGAGCAGGAGGCGTCGGACGCCCGCCGCTCGCAGGTACGCACGGTCGATCGCTCCGAGCGGGTACGTACCTACAACTTCGCCGAGAACCGGATCGCCGATCACCGGGTCAACTTCAAGGCCTACAACCTCGACCAGGTACTGGACGGCGCGCTGGACGACGTGATCGACGCGTTGACCCGGGCCGACGTCGAGGCGGCACTTGCCGGTGGCGACTGAGCCCGTAGCCGGACAACGGCTGGCGGTGAGCGCGGCACTGCGATCCGCCGCCGAGCGACTGGCGGCTGCCGGGATCCAGTCGCCCAGGGTGGATGCCGAGCTGCTGCTCGCACACCTGCTGGGTGTGCCACGCAGTCGGCTGATCCTGCTTCCGGAGCTGACGCCGGAGCAGGCCGGTCACTTCGCCGAACTGGTCGGCCGGCGGGCGACCGGTGTGCCGGTCCAGCACCTGACCGGCCGCGCGCCCTACCGCCACCTCGACCTCGCGGTCGGGCCCGGCGTGTTCATTCCCCGGCCGGAGACCGAGCTGATGCTCGACCTGGCCGCCGCCGCCCTGGCCAGCGCCGAACTGGTGGTCGATCTGTGCTCGGGATCCGGTGCGATCGCCCTTGCGGTGGCGCAGGAGTATCCGCAGGCGGCGGTGCATGCGGTCGAGCGGGAGCCGGCGGCGCTCGAGTGGCTGCGGCGCAACGCGATCGAGCGGGCGGCGGCCGGTGACCGACCGATCAGCGTGCTGTCGGCCGACATCGCCGATCCGGCGCTGCTGGCCGAACTCAGCGGACGGGTCGATGTGGTGCTGAGCAACCCGCCGTACGTCCCGGCGGCGGTACGTGCCGAACTCGCGCCGGAGATCGGGCACGACCCGGAGCAGGCGGTGTTCGCGGGGCCGGACGGCCTGCGGCTGATGCCGAGCGTGCTGCGCGCCGCCGCCCGGTTGCTGCAACCAGGTGGCCTGCTGCTGGTCGAGCACGATGCCAGCCACGGCCAGGCGCTGCCCGATCTGCTCGGGACGGCCGGCGACTGGCGTGCCGTCACCGACCTGGCCGACCTGGCCGGGCGACCCCGCTTCGCCCGCGCCGTCCGAGCCTGATTGCCGTTTCCGGATCGCGGCTGAACCGTGGGTCGGTATCCGATCTACCCGCCGGGGCGGCGAGCAGATCGGATACCGAAGAGCGATCTACTAGTGCAGCGTGACGTTCGGCTCGCCCAGGGAATCCAGCCCGTTGGCCGAGCGGGTGCAGCTGCCGGCCCGGATCGCCCCGCCGTTGTAGACCTGCCGAAGGCAGTTGCGCAGGGCCAGTTGGCCCCAATAGTTGGGGTGCAGTGACTCCTGGACGTAGTACGGGCCGTACGTAGCGGTCACCGTCCGGATGTTCTCGACCCACTCGCTGAGGTCGACGGCGCCCGGGCTCTGCCAGTTGGCCAGCGATGTCTCCTGCAGCTTGTACACCCCGGTCTCGCACAGCCGGCGGCCGGTCAGCAGGCTGGTCACGTCCAGGATCTTGAGGTTGGGCAGGCCGGTCGAGTTGGCCGCGGAGGTCACCGCGTTGTTGATGGTCGGCAGCATCGTGGTGTTGGCCCAGGTGGCGTCGTTGTTCCAGAATCCGCAGCCACCGGTGTCCTGCCGGGTGTAGCCGGACTCGCTGTAGCGGATGCCGGATCCCGAGGGCAGCGGGGAGGGGTAGGTCTGCACCACCATGCTGTAGTCGCTGGTGGTGTAGCCGTCCCGGCTCAGCGCGGTGTTGACGTTACGCAGCGCGGTGGCGATCTGTCCGGTGACCGCCGTGACGTTGCTGCTGGTGAAGTTCGAGGTCACCGTCGAGTCGTCGTTGCAGTAGTCCTTCCACCAGGTCGGGGAGGCCAGGAAGTCCTCGACGCAGTCCTGCACGATGGTGCCGAAGTTGAAGTCGTTGCCACCGATGGAGATAACCACCATGGTGACCCGGTGGCTGGCCGCGAAGTTCTGCAGTGCCAACGCCTGGCCGATGTGCCCGGCGCCGTCGTTGTAGAAGTCCAGGCCGGGCTTGAAGTCGTTACCCGAGGAGTAGGGCTGGGTGGCGGTGGTGGCACCGGAGCAGGCCAGGTTCGCCGAGCTGATCGTGCCGATGATGATCTCGGCCGACTTGGATCGGTGGCAGCCGGGGATGGATTCACCGGAACTGGTGTCGTAGTAGGCGGTCGAACCCAATGCATCGGTCTGGGTCGAGTCGTTGGAGTTGCCGGCCCACCGTCCGGCCTCGCCGGAGATGTAGGAGTCGCCGAGGCTGACCGCCCAGGCGCCGCCGGCAGGGACGGCCGCGTGAGCCGGCTGGGCGAAGGCGATGAGTGCCAGGGTGGTGGCGCTTGCGGCGGTGAGCGCGGCCAGCCATCGGCGGGCGGCGGAGCGCGGGGATAACGGCATTGTTGTTCCTCTCCCAGGGCAGGATTTCCGTCGCTTCCGGCTCGGCGCGAACCATGCTCAACCGGGAGTGAACGGTAGAAGCGTCATGATCCTGACACCACGCAGGCCGGACGGCCACTCGAGGAGTAGCGAGGGCTCATGCGGCAGGATCTAGCTGGGGAACGAGTTTGCGGCGAGTGGTCGGTTACGGGCCGAGTGGGCAGCGAGAACTGTCCACTCGCGCCGAAACTGACCACTCACGATCAGTGGGCGGTGAGCGCCTGCGGAAGAGAGGTTTGAATCGTGAGCGAGATCCTGGATTGCGGTGACCTGACCAATCGGCCGATGGCGATCACCGCGGCGGCCCGGGCGGTTCGGTCCGGCGCGGTGGTGGTGCTGCCGACCGACACGCTGTACGGGATCGGTGCGGATGCGTTCAATTCCAGCGCGGTGGCCAGCGTGCTGGCGGCCAAGGGCCGCGGCCGGGACATGCCGGTGCCGGTGCTGGTCGGCTCCTGGTCGACCATCGACGGTCTGGTCAGCTTCGTGCCGTCGGTGCTGCGAGAGCTGATCGAGGCGTTCTGGCCGGGCGGGCTGACCGTGGTGGTGGAGCACGCGCCGTCGCTGGCCTGGGATCTCGGCGATGCCCGGGGCACCGTCGCGGTGCGGATGCCACTGCATCCGATCGCGCTGGATCTGCTGGCCGAGACCGGCCCGATGGCGGTGTCCAGCGCCAACGTGACCGGCCAGCCGCCGGCGGTGACCGCACAGCAGGCCTACGCCCAACTGGGCGAGGCGGTCTCGGTGTACCTCGACGGTGGCGAGGCCCCGATCGGCCAGCCGTCCACCATCGTGGACCTCACCGGCGAGGTGCCCACCGTGCTGCGGGAAGGGGCGATCAGCCTGGCGGCGTTGCGCTCGGTGGTGCCGGCCGTCGAGCCCAGCCGGGTCGGCTAACCTAGCTGTCAGGACCGCTGTTCGCCCACGCTGGTCACCGCCCCAATGGGTCATCGCCCCGCCGGGTCGCCGGCCAGCGGGTCGCCGACCTAGCGTCGGGACGGCCGAGCGGACGCGGCAGCCATCGATCTGGCAGGGGAGAAGCATGTCTGACCAGTACTGGGGCCCGGACTTCGAGGCGCTGCAGAAGGTGGATCCGGAGATCGCCGGAGTCGTCCTGGACGAGCTGGACCGGCTGCGCAGCGGTCTGCAACTGATCGCCAGCGAGAACTTCACCTCACCGGCGGTGCTGGCGGCGCTGGGCAGCACGCTCAGCAACAAGTACGCCGAGGGTTATCCGCACAAGCGGTACTACGGCGGCTGCGAGGTGGTGGACCGGGCTGAGGAGATCGGCATCGCCCGGGCCAAGGAGCTCTTCGGGGCCGAACACGCCAACCTGCAGCCGCACTCCGGGGCGAGTGCCAACCTGGCCGTCTACGGCGCGTTCCTGCAGCCGGGCGACACGCTGCTGGCCATGTCGCTGCCACACGGCGGTCACCTGACCCACGGCACCAAGGTCAGCTTCTCCGGCAAGTGGTTCAACGCGGTGCACTACGGCGTGCATCCGCAGACCGAGGACATCGACTACGACCAGGTGCGGTCGCTGGCCAAGGAGCACCGCCCGAAGCTGATCATCTGTGGTGGCTCGGCGATCCCACGGCTGATCGACTTCGCGGCCTTCCGCGAGATCGCCGACGAGGTCGGTGCGATCCTGCTGGTGGACGCCGCGCACTTCATCGGCCTGGTGGCCGGCAAGGCGATACCGTCGCCGGTGCCGTACGCCGACGTGGTCACCTTCACCACCCACAAGGTGCTGCGGGGTCCGCGCGGTGGCGCGCTGGTGTGCAAGGCCGAGCACGCCGCCAAGTTGGACAAGGCGGTCTTTCCGATGATGCAGGGCGGCCCGCTGATGCACGCGGTAGCCGCCAAGGCGGTCAACCTGGCCGAGTGCGCCACCCCGGAATACCAGGTCTATGCCAGGCAGGTGATCGCCAACGCCCGGGCGCTCACCGCCGGCCTGGTGCAGCGCGGCATGCGTGCGGTCACCGGTGGTACCGACACCCACCTGGCGTTGATCGACCTGCAGAACATCGGCGTCACCGGCAAGGACGCCGAGGCCCGCTGCGACGCGGCCGGCATCGTGCTGAACAAGAACGCCATTCCGAACGACCCGGCGCCGCCGTCGATCGCGTCCGGGATCCGGATCGGTTCGCCCGCGGTGACCACCCAGGGCATGACCGAACCACAGATGGACCAGATCGCCGAGCTGATCACCCGCGCGGTGACCAGCGACGACGCCGCGGTGCACGCCGCGGTACGTACCGAGGTGGGGGAGTTGGTGGCCGCGCACCCGGCGTACCCGCAGCCGCGGGGCTGAGCGCGAGAACTCCCACCTCGTGCATCCGTCCCTGGAATACGCGCTGGTCGGCCTGATCGCGGCCCTCGGCAGTTATCTGTGCACCCCGCTGGCGCGGCTGTTCGCGACCCGGTGGGGTGCGGTGGCCAAACCTCGCGACCGGGACGTACACGCGGTGGACACGCCGCGGCTGGGTGGGGTCGCGCTGCTCGCCGGTTTCGGCATGGCGATGTTGGTGGCGCACGCGCTGCCCACCCTGCAGTCCACCTTCCGCAACGGCAACGAGATCTCAGGCGTCCTGTGGGGCGGGTTGATCGTCTTCGTGCTCGGCGTGCTCGATGACCGGTACGAGCTGGATTCGCTGACCAAGTTCGCCGGCCAGGTCACCGCGGCGGCGGTGATGTCGATCCTCGGCGGCATCCAGCTGCTCTACATCTACGTTCCGTGGGGCAACATCGGCACCATCCCGCTGGATCGGGACGTCAGCGTTGAGATCACCATCCTGCTGACCGTGCTGACCATCAACGCGGTCAACTTCATCGACGGCCTGGACGGCCTGGCGGCCGGCATCACCGCCATCCAGGGCCTGGCCTTCTTCGGCTACAGCTACCACCTGGCCGTGGTGGGCAACACCGACATCGCATTGGCACCCACCCTCATCTGCGCCGGACTGGTCGGCGCCTGCGTCGGATTCCTGCCGCACAACTTCGCGCCGGCCCGGATCTTCATGGGTGATTCCGGCTCGATGCTGGTCGGCCTGCTGCTGTCCGCGGCGGCCACCACGGCCTCGGCGCAGGCCGATCCGCAGTCGCTCGGCATCAAGGGGGCGCTGCCGCTCTACCTGCCGCTGATCCTGCCGCTGATGGTGCTGGCCTTCCCGCTGTTCGACCTGCTGCTGGCGGTGATCCGGCGACTGTCTCGCGGCCAGTCGCCGTTCGCGCCGGACAAGGAACACCTGCACCACCGGCTGATGGACCTCGGCCACAGCCACCGGCGAGCCGTCCTGCTGCTGTACTTCTGGTCCGCCGTGCTCGCCTTCGGAGCGGTGGCGATGTCGGTCAGCAGCGGGCCGTGGCTGGTGCTCGCGGTGGCCGCCGCGCTGTTCGCCGGCGGGGTGCTCGCCGCCGCCATCCCACGGCTGCGTTCGGCCCGATTCTGAGAGCCGCGTTCGGCCAGGTTCTAAGAGCTGCGTTCAGCCCGATTCCGACCCGATCGGGACCTGCCAGAGCGCCGATCCGAGGGCCGATCCGGGGTAAGCAGACGACCGGGGTCCGCGTCAAGAGGCACCTGTGAGCTGTGATAGGTTCGCGGCAGCGGCCGGGACAGCTGAGTGGCTGTACCTGGACTTGCTGTCATCTGAAGAGCTGATGGCGACGGACCAAGTGCCATCGACCCCGAAGGAGTCGCCTGTGAGTGGAACTGGCAAGCACTCACCCGCCGCACACTGATCATTCGGGTGGGCAACGACTCGCAGGGTCTTACGTGGTCGGGCCTGCTTAGCCTGGGAGCCGTCTCCGCGTGCACCGTGGTGCTCGGCTTCGTCATCGGCTGGTGGGCTGACGGTGTTCTACATACATCTCCGATATTGGTAGTGCTTGGCATCGCCATCGGCGTCCTTGCAGCGGGCTGCTACACCGTCGTTCGAGTCCGCAGTTACTTGAGAGAGTGAGTGAATGGCAACTGTGCAGCCGACCTCCCCGGTCGACGCGGTAGCTAACCTGCGCCGCTCAGCCATCCTCAGCGCTGGCCTGGGCGTCGCGAGCATCATCGTGCTGGCGTTCTTCGGCCATCCGCTGATGGGGCTGTTCGGTTGCGTGGGTCTAGCCCTGGGTGCGCTGAACAATCGGATGCTGCAGCGCTCGGTGCTCAACTACGCCGAGAACGAGACGATCCGCAAGGGACCGTTCTCGCGCAAGGTGTTTCTCCGGTTGGGCGCGATCACGCTGCTCGCGGTGGGTTGTGCGCTGCTGACCCGGCCGGACGGGCTCGGCGTCTTCGTCGGCCTCGCGGTGTTCCAGTTGCTGATGCTGGTCGGCGCGACGGTGCCGGTCATGCGCAGCCTGCGGTCGGCGACCAGGTAGGGCCGGGGCAGCCATGGGTTCGCAAGTCTCCGCGCTCAACGTCGAGGTCGGCGGTCACATCGAGTGGCACGTCTTCGGGCTGACCTGGAACGCCGACACCATCCTCAGCACGCTGATCGCCGGCGCCATCGTGATCGGCCTCGGCTTTTACCTGCGTGCGCATCTGAGCACCACCAAGCCGACCGGCGTGCAGCTGTTCTTCGAGACCGTGGTCAGTCAGGTCGAGGAGCAGGTCGAGTCCACCATGGGCGTCCGGACCGCGCCGTTCGTGGTGCCACTGGCCACCGCGCTGTTCCTGTTCATCCTGATCGCGAACTGGCTGGCCATCGTGCCCACCGGTCACCATCCGGAGTACGCGCCACCGCCGGCCTCCGATGCCAACCTGGCATATGCCCTGGCATTGCTGGTGATCGTCACCATGCACGTCACCGGCATCCGCAGGCGTGGGTTCCGCGGCTACTACCACCACCTGGTGACCCCGCACTGGGTGATGTTCCCGATCAACCTGATCGAGGAACTGGTGCGGCCGGTCACGCTGGCGCTGCGGCTGTTCGGCAACATCTTCTCCGGCGTGATCATGGTGTCGCTGATCGCGCTGTTCCCGGCCTGGTTGCTCTGGGCGCCGGACATCATCTGGAAGCTGTTCGATATGTTCATCGGCCTGATCCAGGCCTTCATCTTCGCGCTGCTGACCGTCCTGTACTTCGCCTCGGTGCGGCCGGCCGAAGAGGGAGCCACGGCAGGGCATTGAGTGATCCGCAAGCAGGTAACCCGACGGGCATCCGCCACCGCGGTGCTCATCACTAGAGGAGAGAAATGGCAGTCGACGTAACGACCAAGTCAATCGAGCTTGCCGGCGCCTTCGTCGGCGGCGGGCTCGCCCTCGGCGGCGGCGCCGTCGGCGCGGCTATCGGTGACGGCCTGGCCGGTAGCTCCCTGATCGCGGGTGTCGCCCGCCAGCCGGAGGCGCAGAGCCGGCTGCAGACGCTGTTCTTCCTCACCGTCGGTCTGGTGGAGGCGATGTACTTCATCAACCTCGCCTTCGCGGTGCTGTTCGTTTTCGTCCTGGCGAAGTAAGAGGAGTTCCTCCCAATGGCACAGCCGCAAACCGTGCTGGCGGATAGCAACTTCCTGGTGCCGAACGCGACGTTCATCGCCGAGCTCATCGCCTTCGTGCTGATCCTCTTCATCCTCGGCCGGTACATCCTGCCGCCGGTGCAGAAGGCGATCCGGGACCGTCAGGCAATGATCGACCAGCAGGTGCAGGACGCCGCCGAGGCACGCAAGCAGCTGGCCGAGGCGCAGGCCTCCTACCAGCAGGCGCTCACCGAGGCACGCACCGAGGCGGCCAAGATCCGGGAGAGCGCGCGGGCCGAGGCCCAGCACGTGGTCGACGACCTGCGCACCCAGGCCCAGGAGGAGTCGGCCCGCATCGTGACCCGCGGCGAGGAGCAGTTGGCTCGTCAGCGTGGCGCGATCGTGCGTGAACTGCGTGGCGAGATCGGCACCCTGGCGGTCGAGTTGGCCGAGAAGATCGTCGACCAGCAGTTGGCCGACGACGCTCGGGTGTCGGCCACCGTGGACGCGTTCCTGACCGGGCTCGAGGCGCAGGACACCGCGCGGACCCAGGCGGGCAACCAGCCGTGATGCACGCAGCGAGCCGGCAGGCACTGCGCGCGTTGCGCCAGCGCCTGGACACGGTGACCGGTAAGGCCGGCTCGGACGCGCTGGTCGAGCTGGCGGGTGAGCTGACCGCGGTGGCCGAATTGCTGACCGGCCAGCCACGGCTGCGCCGGGTGGTCGCCGATCCGTCCACCGAGCCGGAGCGCCGCGCCGACCTGGTCGCTCGGCTGCTCGACGGCAAGATCGGCGCCAACTCCCTGCAGGTGGCCCGGGAGGCGGTCGCGCTGCGCTGGTCGACGCCGTGGGATCTGGTCGACGCGCTCGAGCTGACGTCGGCCGACGTGCTGCTGGCCGCGGCGGAGAACGACGGCGTGCTGGACCGGGTGGAGGACGAGCTGTTCCGGTTCGAGCGGATCCTGGACAGCCAGTCCGACCTCTCGGCGCTGCTGGACGAGGCGGCCGTGCCGGCGTCACGCCGGATCGAGCTGCTGGACGCGGTGGTCGCGAGCAAGGTTCATCCGATCACCCGAGAGCTGCTGGAGCACGCGGTGGCGTCCCGTCGCCGGCGCGCGTTGAGCTTCGCCCTCGGCGACCTGCTGGACGCGGCCGCCAACCGGCGGGAACGCTCGATCGCCAAGGTGGTCTCGGCGGTCGAACTGTCGGCCGACCAGCAGAACCGGCTGGCCGAGACCCTGAGCGAGCTCTACCACCGGTCGATCAGCGTCCGGATCGCCGTCGAGCCCGCCGTTCGCGGTGGGCTGATCGTGCGGATCGGCGACGAGGTCATCGACGGCAGCGTGGCCGCCCGGCTCAGCCAGGTGCGGCGAGCGCTGGCGAGCTGATCCGGCCGACGCAACGAACCAGACCCAACGAGCCAATACCCAACGAGCCAACAGACCCGACGAGCAAGACCCCGACAAGCAAGGGAAACTTTGATGGCAGAGCTGACGATCTCCGCAGACGAGATCCGGAGCGCGATCGAGGGCTACGTCTCCTCGTACACCCCTGAGGCATCGCGCGAAGAGGTGGGCGTGGTTTCCGAGGCCGGCGACGGCATCGCCCGGGTCGAGGGCCTGCCGAGCGCCATGGCCAACGAGCTGATCCGGTTCGAGGACGGCACGCTGGGGATCGCGCTGGACCTCGACGTGCGGGACATGGGCGTGGTGATCCTCGGCGATGCCTCCAAGATCGAGGAGGGCCAGGAGGCCCGCCGCACCGGTGAGATCCTCTCGGTGCCGGTCGGCGACGCCTACCTCGGCCGGGTGGTGGACCCGCTGGGCGACCCGATCGACGGCCGCGGCGAGATCGAGGCCACCGGCCGGCGGGCGCTGGAACTGCAGGCGCCGAGCGTGGTGCAGCGGCGTGAGGTTCGCGAGCCGCTGCTGACCGGTATCAAGGCAATCGACTCGATGACCGCGATCGGCCGTGGCCAGCGCCAGCTGATCATCGGGGACCGGCAGACCGGCAAGACCACCGTCTGCCTGGACGCAATCATCAACCAGCGGGACAACTGGAAGTCCGGCGATCCGAAGAAGCAGGTGCGCTGCATCTACGTGGCGATCGGCCAGAAGGGCTCCACCATCGCCGCCTCCCGGAACACCCTGGAGGAGGCCGGCGCGATGGAGTACACCACCATCGTGGCCGCTCCCGCGTCAGACTCGGCCGGCTTCAAGTACCTCGCGCCGTACACCGGCTCGGCCATCGGCCAGCACTGGATGTATGACGGCAAGCACGTGCTGATCGTCTTCGACGACCTGACCAAGCAGGCCGAGGCGTACCGCACGGTGTCGCTGCTGCTACGCCGGCCGCCGGGCCGCGAGGCCTACCCCGGTGACGTGTTCTACCTGCACTCGCGGCTGCTGGAGCGGTGCGCGAAGCTGTCCGACGACCTCGGTGGCGGCTCGATGACCGGCCTGCCGGTCATCGAGACCAAGGGCAACGACGTGTCGGCCTACATCCCGACCAACGTCATCTCGATCACCGACGGCCAGTGCTTCCTGGAGACCGACCTGTTCAACGCCGGTGTCCGGCCGGCCATCAACGTCGGCATCTCGGTGTCCCGGGTCGGTGGCGCGGCACAGCCGCGGGCGATGCGCGCGGTGTCCGGCCGGCTTCGGGTGGACCTGGCCCAGTACCGCGAGCTGGAGGCGTTCGCCGCCTTCGGCTCGGACCTGGACCGGGCCAGCCAGCAGCAGTTGGCCCGCGGCGCCCGGCTGGTGGAGCTGCTCAAGCAGCCGGCCGCCTCGCCGTTCCCGATCGGTCAGGAGATCGTCTCGATCTGGGCCGGCACCACCGGCAAGCTGGACGACATCGAGGTGGCCGACATCCGCCGCTTCGAGCGCGAACTGCTCGACTACGTGGCCCACAACGACGCGGAGCTGTTCGACTCGCTGGCCAACGCCAGCAAGCTGGAGGACGAGGCGGTGAACCGGCTGGAGAAGCTGGTCACGGACTTCAAGACCCAGTTCTCCCCGAGCAGTGACACCGCGGCGCCGTCCGGCTCTGCCGCATCGGTCAGCGAGGCGGCCCAGCCCTCATCCGGCGAGTCCGACCGGTCCGGCACCACCGGCTCGGATGCGGGCGCTGCTCAGTCGGGTGACAACCCGTCCGGGCCACCCGCTGTCCCGCCCTCGCCGACTGGCGGGTCGGAGAACTAGTCCATGGGAGCCCAGCTTCGCGTCTACCGGCGCCGAATCCGTTCGGTCCAGTCGACCAAGAAGATCACCAAGGCGATGGAGCTCATCGCCGCCTCGCGCATCGTCAAGGCGCAGGCCCGGATGAAGGCCGCTCGGCCGTACGCCGAGGAGCTCACCCGGGCGCTGGCCGCACTCGGCCGCAACGCCTCGCTGAAGCACCCGATGCTGACCGGGGTGGACAACCCCCGGCGGGCCGGGGTGCTGGTGGTCACCAGCGACCGCGGGCTGGCCGGCGGCTACAACGCCAACGCGTTGCGGCTGGCCAACGAACTGGCCGCCCGGCTGGAGGGCGAGGGCAAGCAGGTGGTTCGGTACGTGATCGGCCGCAAGGGCGTCGCGTACTACAACTTCCGGCGCATCCCGCTGGCTGGCTCCTGGACCGGCTTCTCCGAGCAACCCAATTTCGCCGACGCACGGCCGGCCACCGAGACGGTCGTCGCGGCCCTGGTGGCCACCTCCGAGGGCGAGGCCGACTCGGAGCCGGGCATCGACGAACTGCACGTGGTCTACACCCGGTTCGTGAACTCGGTGTCGCAGACGCCGACCGCGGTGCTGGTCTCACCGGTGAAGAGCATCGCCGACGAGGCCGCCGAGCAGGAGGAGCAGTCCGGCGACGGGCCGCAGGCGCAGTACGAGTTCGAGCCGGAGCCGGAGCAGCTGATCGGTGAGCTGATGCCGCGCTACATCAGCGCGCGGATATTCTCGGCCCTGCTGGAATCGGCAGCGTCGGAGTCGGCGGCCCGGCGGCGGGCGATGAAGTCGGCCAGTGACAACGCCAGTGAACTGATCAGGACCTACACCAGGCTGGCGAACCAGGCCCGACAGGCCGAGATCACCCAGGAAATCAGCGAGATCGTCGGTGGCGCCGACGCGCTCGCGGCGGCAGGAAGCGACGAGTGAGCAAGCACCGACCGCGGCCGGCGAATCGCCGGCGGCAGCCGATGGATGCTCACCAAGGGGAATGAGGGCAGAGAAGATGACAACGCTATCCGACAGGACGGCCGAGACCACCGCGACCGGCACCACCACGGGCCGCATCGTCCGGGTGATCGGGCCGGTGGTGGACGTGGAGTTCGGCCGGGACAACATCCCCGAGATGTTCAACGCGCTCACCGCCGAGATCGAGCTCGGTGAGTTGTCCAAAACGCTCACCCTCGAGGTCGCCCAGCACATCGGCGACGACATGGTGCGGGCCATCGCGCTGCAGCCGACCGACGGCCTGGTGCGCGGCGTGGAGGTGACCGACACCGGCTCGCCGATCAAGGTGCCGGTCGGCAACGTCACGCTGGGCCACGTGTTCAACGCGCTCGGCCAGCCACTGGACGTCTCGGCGGACAAGCTGGAGATCGAGGAGCGCTGGTCCATCCACCGCGAGCCGCCGGCGTTCGAGGATCTCGAGAGCAAGACCGAGATGTTCCAGACCGGCATCAAGGTGATCGACCTGCTCACGCCGTACGTGCTGGGCGGCAAGATCGGCCTGTTCGGCGGTGCCGGCGTCGGCAAGACGGTGTTGATCCAGGAGATGATCTACCGGGTCGCCGAGAACTTCGGTGGTGTGTCGGTGTTCGCCGGCGTCGGTGAGCGAACCCGTGAGGGCAACGACCTGATCACGGAGATGACCGAGTCGGGCGTCATCAACAAGACCGCGCTCGTCTTCGGCCAGATGGACGAGCCGCCGGGCACCCGGCTGCGGGTCGCACTCTCGGCGCTGACCATGGCCGAGTACTTCCGCGACGTGCAGCGGCAGGACGTGCTGCTGTTCATCGACAACATCTTCCGGTTCACCCAGGCCGGTTCCGAGGTGTCCACGTTGCTCGGCCGGATGCCGTCCGCGGTGGGTTACCAGCCGACCTTGGCCGACGAGATGGGCCAGTTGCAGGAACGGATCACCTCGACCCGGGGTCACTCCATCACCTCGATGCAGGCGATCTACGTACCCGCCGACGACATCACCGACCCGGCGCCGCACACCACGTTCGCCCACCTGGACGCCACCACCGTGCTAAGCCGGCCGATCTCGGAGAAGGGCATCTACCCGGCGGTGGACCCGCTGGACTCAACCTCCCGGATCCTGGACGCCCAGTACATCGGCCAGGCGCACTACGACGTGGCCCAGCGGACCAAGCAGATCCTGCAGCGGTACAAGGAACTGCAGGACATCATCGCCATCCTGGGCATCGACGAGCTGTCCGAGGAGGACAAGGTGATCGTCGGCCGGGCCCGCCGGATCGAGCGGTTCCTGTCGCAGAACACCTTCGTGGCCGAGCAGTTCACCGGCATCCCCGGCTCGTTCGTGCCGGTCGAGGAGACCATCGACGCGTTCCGTCGACTCTGCGACGGCGACTTCGACCGGTACCCCGAACAGGCCTTCTTCATGTGCGGTGGCATCGAGGATCTCGAGCGCAAGGCGCACGAGCTGGAGAACGCCTAGTGCCATGACCGGCCGGTGAGCACGCGCTCGCCGGCCGGTTTCGGTGTCGTCCGGTCGGGGAGGAGCAAGGGGTAGCGCATGGCAACGATGCAGGTCGAGCTGGTTTCGGTGGAGCGGCCGCTGTGGTCGGGGGAGGCCACCGCGGTGTTCGCCCGCACCACCGAGGGCGAGATCGGCATATTGCCCGGGCATTCGCCACTGCTCGGCGCGCTGGCGCCGGGCTGGCTGGTCCGGATCCAGCAGGCCGACGGCGTCGAACAGCGGGTGGCGGTGCACGGCGGATTCCTCTCGGTACGCGCCGACGGCGTCTCGGTACTCGCCGAACTTGCCGAGAACGCGGATGAGATCGACGTGGCGAGGGCTCGGGAGGCCCTGCAGCGGGCCGGCGACTCCGACGACGAGGAGGCCGTCGCGGCCCGCAACCGGGCACTGTCCCGGCTGCGGGCAGCCGGAGAGCAGGTCTGATTCAGTTCCTCAGGCCCGCTCCGGCGGGCCGGCGGCGTGATGGAGGCGCACGGTGGCGACGCTGGTCGAGAACCTGGGCCTGCTCGTCGTATGCCTGCTCCTCGTAGGTGGAGCGGCCGCCTGGGCGCTGGTGCTGGTGCACCAGCGTCGGATGGTGGCCTCGGCCGGTGGCCTCCCGGTCGCACTCAAGCGGGCGGGTGAGCGCTGGGCGAACGGTGTCGGCCGCTACGTCGGCGACGAGCTGATCTGGTACCGGACGCTGTCGCTCTCGCCCACGGCGGCCATGCGGCTGCCTCGCGGCGAACTGAGCGTGATCGCCACCCGGGCGTGGGACGCCAGCCGCGACATGGCGCTGCGGCCCAACCTGGCCATCGTCGAATGCCGGCTGAACGGTACGGAGTTGAGCCTGGGGTTCCCGGACAACGGGGTGACCGGCTTCCTGTCCTGGCTGGAGGCCTCCGCGCCGCGCTTCTAGCGGCGCGATCAGTGCTCTTACTCGGCCGGCGGACCGCCCGGTTGCCAGAGCACGTCCCCGTCCGGATTGGCGCACCGGGCCAGGATGAACAGCAGGTCCGACAGCCGGTTCAGGTAGGTCGCGGTCAGCGGATTGGTGTGCTCGGGATCGGCGGCCAGCAGCGCCCAGGTGCTGCGTTCGGCCCGGCGGGCGATCGTCCGAGCCACGTGCAGCAGCGCCGCACCGGGGGTGCCGCCCGGCAGGATGAAGCTGCGCAGGGCGGCGAGCTGAGCGTTGAACTCGTCGCACCAGCTCTCCAGCCGGGTCACGTACTGCTCGGTGATGCGCAGCGGTGGGAACTTCGGATCCGGGCGGATCGGCGTGGACAGGTCGGCGCCGACGTCGAACAGGTCGTTCTGCAGCCGGCGCAGCACGTCGGCGATCGGCTCGGCCAGCTGCCCTAACGCCAGCGCGGCACCGAGTGCGGCGTTCGTCTCGTCCGAGTCGGCATAGGCGGCCACTCGCGGGTCGGTCTTGGCCACCCGGCTCTGGTCGCCCAGCGCGGTGGTGCCGCCGTCGCCGGTCTTGGTGTAGATGCGGGTCAGATGTACGGCCATGACTTCAATCTAGGGCCAGCCGCCTCAGCCGCTGGCGTCGTGGTCCAGCAACGCCGCTTCAGCCGCTGGCGTCGTGGTCCAGCAACGCCGCTTCAGCCGCTGGCGTCGTGGTCCAGCAACTCGCGGGCGCGCGACTCGTCCCGGCCGAAGACCAGCACGTCATAGCTGTCCCGGTCCAGCCGGGACATCGAGCAGCGAATACCTCGCGTGGAGAGAAAGTCCTTGACCTGCAAGGCGTTATTACGCGGCGCGTGCTTGAGCACCGGCACCAGCAGGCCGAGGTCGGCCTCCGGTCCGCTCCGCGGCCGGCCGGTGTGCGGCCGCGACGACGGGGCGAACACCCAGCGCATGATCAGGGTCAACGCCGCAATGATGCCGACCATCCAGATCAGCACGCCGAGATCGAAGCCCATCCGGTACCTCCCTCGCCGCCGGCGATTGCCGGCCAACAGATATCGTGCCCGAGAAGTCGGCTGTCAGAACAGTCGAGCCAGCAGAGCTGGTCAGCACAGTCGAGCCAGCAGAGGGAGAGCCAGTCGCCATGGCACAGCGGGTAGCGGTGATCGGAGCGGGGCTGATGGGATCGGGCATCGCCCAGGTCGCCGCGGTCGCCGGCCTGGACGTCAGCATGCGCGACATCACCGAGCAGGCGCTGCGCCGGGGTATGGACGGCATCGAGCAGTCGCTCAACCGGTTCGCCAGCAAGGGCCGGATCAGCCCGGGCGAGGTGCAGGCCGCACTCGGCCGGATCAGCACCACCACCGAGCTGGAGGCCGCCGCCGAGGCCGACATCGTGGTCGAGGCGGTCTTCGAGGACGTCGCGGTCAAGCGGGAGTTGTTCAGCGCGCTGGATCGGATCTGTGCCGAGGACGCGGTGCTGGCAACCAATACCTCCGCGATCCCGGTGACCCAGATCGCCGCGGCGACCCAGCGGCCGGAATCGGTCGTCGGCACCCACTTCTTCTCTCCGGTGCCGATGATGGCCCTGTGCGAGCTGGTTCGCGGCTACAAGACCTCGGACCAGACGCTGGCCACCGCCAAGGGGTTCGCCGAGCGGATCGGCAAGACCTGCATCGTGGTGAACCGGGACGTGGCCGGGTTCGTGACCACCCGGCTGCTCGCCGCGCTGTGCAACGAGGCGGTCCAGCTGCTGGAATCCGGCGTGGCCAGTGCCGAGGACATCGACACGGCATGCAAGCTCGGCTTCGGACACACCATGGGCCCGCTGGCCACCCTGGACCTGACCGGCGTCGACATCATGTGCCACGCCTCGAAGAACATCTACGCCGACACCCCGGACTCGAAGTTCGCCCCGCCGGAGCTGATGTCGCGGATGGTCACCGCGGGCGACCTGGGCCGTAAGACCGGCCGCGGCTTCTACAGCTACTGAGGCCTGATAACCCTTTCGGACGGCTGGGCCCCGCTGCGAACTGAGCCACATCGCTACGCATCGGTAACCCAGGTGCGCGACACTGCCTCAATGGGTAGTCCGAGGCAAGGAGAGCGTGACCGTCCCTGGGTCATGCGCACCTACGCCGGGCATTCCAGCCCGGCCGAGTCCAACGAGCTCTATCGGCGCAACCTGGCCAAGGGGCAGACCGGGCTGTCGGTGGCCTTCGACCTGCCCACCCAGACCGGCTACGACCCGGACGCCGAGTTGGCGCGCGGCGAGGTCGGCAAGGTCGGTGTGCCGATCGCCCATCTGGGCGACCTCCGGACGCTGTTCGACGGCATCCCGCTCGCCGAGATGAACACCTCGATGACCATCAACGCGCCGGCCATGTGGCTGCTCGCGCTGTACCTGGTGGTGGCCGAGGAGCAGGCCGGCGACACCGGCCAGCAACAGGCCCGCGACACCGGCCAGGCGGCTGACGCTGCCCACTCCGCTCAGGCTTGGGCAGCGCTTACCGGCACCACCCAGAACGACATCGTCAAGGAGTATCTGTCCCGCGGGACGTTCATCTACCCGCCCGGCCCGTCGCTGCGGCTGATCACCGACCTGATCGCCTTCACCGTGCGCGAGGTGCCGAAGTGGAACCCGGTCAACATCTGCAGCTACCACCTGCAGGAGGCCGGTGCCACGCCGGTGCAGGAGATCGCGTTCGCGCTCTGCACGGCGATCGCGGTGCTCGACTCGGTGCGCGACTCCGGGCAGGTGCCGGCCGAGAAGTTCGGCGAGGTGGTCGGCCGGATCTCCTTCTTCGTCAACGCCGGCGTCCGGTTCGTCGAGGAGATGTGCAAGATGCGGGCGCTGGCCGCGCTCTGGGACCGGCTGACCGCCGAGCGGTACGGCATCACTGATCCCAAGCAGCGCCGGCTGCGGTACGGCGTGCAGGTGAACTCACTCGGCCTGACCGAGGCGCAGCCGGAGAACAACGTCGTCCGGATCCTGCTGGAGATGCTGGCCGTGACGCTGTCCAAGGACGCTCGGGCTAGGGCGGTGCAGCTGCCGGCCTGGAACGAGGCGCTCGGGTTGCCCCGGCCGTGGGATCAGCAATGGTCGCTGCGGATGCAGCAGGTGCTGGCGTACGAGACGGATCTGCTGGAGTACGACGACATCTTCGCCGGTTCCACGGTGATCGAGGCCAAGGTGGCCGAGCTGATCGCCGGCGCCGAGGCCGAGATCGACCGGGTGCAGGAACTCGGCGGCGTGCTGGCCGCGGTCGAGTCGGGTTACCTGAAATCGGCCCTGGTCACCTCGCTGGCCGAGCGCCGGCGCCGGATGGAGACCGGTGAGGACGTGGTGGTCGGGGTCAACCGATTCACCGAGACCGAACCCAATCCGCTCACCGCCGACATCGAAACCTCGATCCTGACCGTCGATCCCGGCGCCGAGCAGGCCGCGGTGGCCGCGGTCCGGCGCTGGCGGGCCGAGCGCGACCAGGCCGAGGTGACCGTCAGCCTGGATCAGCTGCGCGATGCCGCCAAGACCGAGCAGAACCTGATGCCGGCCACGCTGCGCTGCGCCCGGGCCGGGGTGACCACCGGCGAGTGGGCCGACGCGCTGCGCGAGGTGTTCGGCGAGTACCGGGCGCCGACCGGGGTGTCCGGCGCGGTCGGCGGCTTCGGTGGCAGCGGGGGAGGAGGCGGCATGGCCGGTGAGCTGGAGGCCGTGCGGCAGCGGGTCAGCCAGACCGGCTCCGAGCTCGGCGGCCGGCTGAAGTTCCTGGTCGGCAAGCCCGGGCTGGACGGGCACTCCAACGGTGCCGAGCAGATCGCGGTACGTGCGCGGGACGCGGGTTTCGAGGTCATCTACTCCGGCATCCGGCTGACCCCGGCCCAGATCGTCGCTGCCGCGGTGGAGGAGGACGTGCACGTCGTCGGGCTGTCGGTGCTGTCCGGCTCGCACCTGTCGGTGGTGCCAGAGGTGCTCGCGGGGCTGCGGGAGGCTGGCCTGACCGACGTGCCGGTGGTCGTCGGCGGCATCGTGCCGGATCCGGACGCCGCCCGGCTGCGCGAACTCGGCGTGGCCCGGGTGTTCACCTCGAAGGACTTCCAGCTGAGCCGGGTGCTGGACCAGGTGGTGGACGCCATCCGGGAGGCACACGGCTTGTCCTAGCGCCTTCGAGCAGGCGCTACGGGCTGGACTGAACCTCCTGCTCGATCCGCTCCTCGGCGCTGCGCGCCTGCGATGCTCACTCGCCGTCGCCCCACCGGCTAGGCTCGGCCGGTGCGCTTGGTGATCGCCTGCTGCTCGGTCGACTACATCGGCCGGCTGACCGCCCACCTGCCGATGGCACCCCGGTTGCTGATGGTCAAGGCGGACGGCTCGGTGCTGGTGCACTCCGACGGCGGGTCGTACAAGCCGCTCAACTGGATGTCCCCGCCGTGCCGGCTGGTCGAGGAGGACGGTCGCTGGACGGTCACCAACAAGGCCGGCGAGCAACTGCTGATCAGCATCTCCGAGGTGCTGCACGACTCCGCCCACGAACTCGGCGTCGACCCCGGCCTGGTGAAGGACGGAGTCGAGGCGCACCTGCAGGTGCTGCTCGCCGAGCACATCGAGACGGTCGGCGCCGGCTACCGGCTGGTGCGCCGGGAGTACCCGACCGCGATCGGCCCGGTGGACATCCTGGCCCGGGATCCGCAAGGGGCAGTCGTCGCCATCGAGATCAAGCGACGCGGTGAGATCGACGGCGTCGAGCAGCTGACCCGCTATCTCGAACTGCTCAACCGCGATCCGTTATTGGCGCCGGTCCGCGGTGTCTTCGCCGCCCAGGAGATCAAGCCGCAGGCCCGCACGCTGGCGGTCGACCGGGGCATCGAGTGCCTGGTGCTCGACTACCACCAGCTGCGCGGCATCGACACCAGCGAGGACCGATTGTTCTAGCCGATCATCCAGCAAGTGCAGGATCAGATACCGCCCAGGTACCTGATCCTCCCATCGCCCGTACCTACCTTCGGTGGACCTTGTCAGGCGTTGGGGAGTCGTCGCAGCGGATGTCTCATCCCGTAATCCCTAATCCGGCGGGTGCCACGTTGCACCTCTCGGTAGTCCCTCATTGCTTGGGCAACGAACCCGGTAGAACGTTTCTCTGGTACACGCTCCGGACGAGGTCGGTGAGGCAGCGCGAATACTTGCGATTCGTAAAGCCTTGCTCCGGGCAATTTGCTCAGGTCCGCTAGCAGAGACGGGGTTTCAGCCCTCAAACGGAGGCTTGTCGCTGTGGCAAGCACGACGTTTTTCGCTTCGAGTCCCTTGCGACCCTGAGCAACATCGAACTCGACGCGCTGGCCAGGCTCCAGGGTTCGGTATCCGGTTCTAATCGCGCTGCAATGCACGAAAAGGTCTTCACCGGTCTCGCGCTTGATGAAGCCGAAGTTCTTCCTCGGGTCGAACCACTTCACGACACCTTGCATGGCACGCCTCCAGTGCACAGCTCGGGCGTTCAAATGTACTGCGAACAGCGACGGGAGTGAGCAGTCGCGCCTAGCGATCCACAGTGCAGAGTGGAGGATTCGGTGCCGCGGAGGTACGTAATCCTCCCATCGCTGAGGTAGCCACGTCGGCTACCCGCCAGTAACATCGAGCCATGACGGCCACTCAGCCCTCGGCGGCCCTGTCGGCGCCCGCAGCACAAACCCCCGCAACACCAACCCCCGAGCGAGAGACCTTCGCGAGCCTGAACCCGGCCACCGGCGAGGAGGTCGCCAGCTTCGAAATACACACCGAAGCCGACGTCCGGGCGGCCGTGGCGAGGGCCAAGCCGGCCGCAACCTGGTGGGCCGAGCTCGGCGAACCGAAGCGGCGCGAACGGCTCAGGGCCTGGCGCGGCCTGCTGGTCCGGCGTACGGACGAGCTGGCCGGCCTGATCGCCAGGGAGAACGGCAAGCCGGTCGGCGACGCGGTGCTCGAGGTGACCATCGCGGTCGCGCACCTGTCCTGGGCCGCCGGCCACGCCCGCCGGGTGCTCGGCCGCCGGCCGGTGGTCCCCGGCCTGCTGGCGATCAACCACACCGCGACCCTGGAATACCTGCCCTACGGCGTGGTCGGCGTGATCGGGCCGTGGAACTATCCGGTGCACACCCCGCTCGGTTCCATCTCCTACGCCCTGGCCGCCGGCAACGCGGTGGTGTTCAAGCCGAGCGAGTTCACGCCCGCCATCGGCAGCTGGCTGGTCGACAGCTTCGCCGAGGTGGTGCCGGAGCAGCCGGTTCTGCAACTGGTCACCGGCTACGGCGAAACCGGCGCGGCGCTCTGCACGGCCGGCGTGGACAAGCTCGCCTTCACCGGCTCGGCCGCCACCGGACGCAAGGTGATGGCGGCCTGTGCGGTGAACCTGACGCCGTGCGTGGTGGAGTGCGGCGGCAAGGACCCGGTGATCGTGGCCGCCGACGCCGACCTGGAGCTGGCCGCCGACCAGGCGGTCTGGGGAGCGATGACCAACGCCGGGCAGACCTGCGCCGGCGTGGAGCGGGTCTACGTCGAGCGGGCGGTCTATCCGGAGTTCACCGCCAAGGTGGTGGAGCGGGCCAGCCGGGTACGAGCCGGCGAGCAGTACGGCCCGATCACGATGCCGAGCCAGCTCCAGGTGATCGCGGGGCACATCGGCGACGCGCTGGATCGCGGCGGTCGCGCGCTGGTCGGCGGCCGGGATTCGGTCCAGCCGCCGTACGTGGCGCCGGTGGTGCTGACCGACGTGCCGGCCGACTCGGCGGCGGCCACCGACGAGACGTTCGGGCCGGTGCTGGTGCTGACCGAGGTCGGCGACGTCGACGAGGCGGTGGCCACCGCCAACGCCGGCCGGTACGGCCTGGGCGCATCGGTGTTCAGCCGCCATCAGGGCAGCGCGATCGCCCGCCGGCTGGACGCCGGCATGGTGAGCATCAACTCCGTGCTGAGCTACGCCGCCGTGCCCGGGCTGCCCTGGGGCGGCAGCAAGGACTCCGGCTTCGGCCGGATCCACGGTCCGGACGGCCTGCGCGAGTTCGCCCGATCCCGGGCGATCACCAGCCTGCGGCTGCCCAACCCGCTCCGGCTGAGCACCTTCGAGCAGTCCCGCAACGCCGTCGGACGGCTCAAGCAGGTGGCCAGACTGCGCTGGCAGGGCCGTGGCACCGGCATGTGAGACTGGCCCTAACCGGTTCGTCGCGCCTGGGGAGTCCGGATAACGTCCAGGCGGCGGGCTAGCAGGCGGGCTAGCAGGAAGGAAGTGGCCGAGCAATGGCGCGGGAATTCAAGCGGGTCGGCGTGGTTGGCCTCGGCACCATGGGGGCCGGCATCGTCGAGGTATTCGCCCGAAACGGCCTGTCCGTCGTCGCGGTGGACCGGGACCAGGCGTCGCTGGAGCGTGGCCGCGGGCATCTGGAGCACTCCACCGGACGGGCCGTGGCCCGCGGCAAGCTGGCCGAGGCCGAGCAGCAGGCGCTGCTGGCCCGGATCACCTTCGACACCGAGCTCAAGGCGATGACCGAGGTCGATCTGGTGATCGAGGCGGTGCCGGAGCACCTGGAGCTCAAGCGCTCCATCTTCCGTTCGCTGGATGAGATCTGCCGGCCGGAGACCATCCTGGCCACCAACACCTCCTCGCTGTCGGTCACCGAGATCGCGGTCGCCACCTCCCGGCCGGACAAGGTGGTCGGGATGCACTTCTTCAACCCGGCACCGGTCATGAAGCTGGTCGAGATCGTGCGCAGCGTGGTCACCGATCCCGAGGTGGTCACCGACATCGAGCGGTTCGCCGCCTCGCTGGGCAAGACCGACGTCACCATCGGCGACCGGGCCGGCTTCATCGCCAACGCGTTGCTGTTCGGCTACCTCAACCACGCCGCGGCCATGTTCGCCGAGCGGTACGCCACCCGCGAGGACATCGACGCCTCGATGAAGCTGGGCTGCGGCCTGCCAATGGGTCCACTGGCGCTGCTGGATCTGATCGGGCTGGACACCGCCTTCGAGATCCTGGACACCATGTACCGGCAGAGCCGGGACCGGCTGCATGCGCCGACCCCGATCTTCAAGCAGATGATCACTGCCGGCCTGCTCGGCCGCAAGGTCGGCCGGGGCTTCTACACCTACGACGGCCCGGACTCGCCGAACGTGGTCGCCGACACCCATTCGCCGGCCACCGAGCCGGCCTGGGACGAGCCACGTCCGGTGCACCGGGTCGGCGTGGTGGGCTCCGGCACGATGGCCACCGGCATCGTCGAGGTGTTCGCCAGGGCCGGCTTCGAGGTCCGCTACGTCGCCCGCTCGGCGGAGAAGGTGGCCAAGCTGGACGCCAACCTGCGGCGCTCGCTGGAGAAGGCGGTGCAACGCGGCAAGCTGTCCGAGGCCGACCGGGACGCCGCGCTCGCTCGGATCACCGGCTCGGCCAAGCTGGACGACCTGGCCGACGCCGACCTGGTGATCGAGGCGGTGGTCGAGGAGCTGACGGTCAAGCAGGCGCTGTTCGCCAACCTGGACGAGATCTGCAAGCCCGGCGCGGTGCTGGCCACCACCACGTCCTCGCTGCCGGTCATCGAATGCGCCGCGGCCACCGGGCGGCAGGCCGACGTGGTCGGCATGCACTTCTTCAACCCGGCGACCGTGATGTCGCTGGTCGAGGTGGTGTCCACGGTGTCCACCGCGCCCGAGGTGACCGCGACCGCGCAGACGGTCGCCGTCCGCCTCGGCAAGCATCCGGTCAGCTGCGGCGACCGAGCCGGCTTCATCGTCAACGCGCTGCTGTTCCCGTACCTCAACGACGCGGTGAAGATGCTCGAGGCGCACTATGCGACGGCCGACGACATCGACTCGGCGATGAAGGTCGGCTGCGGTTACCCGATGGGCCCGTTCGAGTTGCTGGATGTGGTCGGCCTCGACGTGTCACTGGCCATCCAACGGGTGCTGTACCTGGAGTTCCGGGAGCCGGGCTTCGCGCCGGCGCCGTTGCTGGAGCATCTGGTCCGGGCCGGCCGGCTGGGCCGCAAGACCGGCAAGGGCTTCCGCGAGTACCTTTAAACAGTAAGGAAACAGCGGCTGGACACACCAGCTCGACGAAGGGAACCTGGCGATGGTGGCGGCCGGACTGCCGGATCCTGCTGCCTGGCCCGGCTTGCCGGCCCGGGTCACCATCTGCGAGGTCGGCCCGCGGGACGGCCTGCAGAACGAGTCGACGGTGGTGGACACCGCGGTCAAGGTGGAGTTCATCGAGCGACTGGTGGCGGCCGGTCACACGGTGGTGGAGGCGACCAGCTTCGTCCATCCCAAATGGGTGCCGCAGCTGGCCGATGCCCAGCAGGTGCTGGCCAAACTCGATCGGGTCGAGGGCGTCCGGTATCCGGTACTGGTGCCGAACCAGACCGGGTTGGCGCGCGCGGTCGATGCCGGCGCGAGGGAGGTCGCGGTCTTCGGCAGCGCCACCGAGACCTTCGCCCGGCGCAACCTGAACCGGACGGTCGCGGAGTCGCTGGAGATGTTCGCGCCGGTGGTCGCCAGCGCCAAGGAGCAGGGCCTGCGGGTCCGCGGCTACCTGTCGATGTGCTTCGGTGACCCCTGGGAGGGCCCGGTCCCGCAGCACCAGGTGGCCGACGTGGCGGCCAAGTTGTTGGCCCTCGGCTGCGACGAGCTCAGCCTCGGCGACACGATCGGGGTGGCCACCCCGGGCCAGGTGCGGGCCCTGCTTGCGCTGCTGGTCGCCGACGGCGTCGAGCTGTCCCGGGTGGCGGTGCACTTCCACGACACCTACGGCCAGGCGCTGGCCAACACGCTGGCCGCGTTGCAGTCCGGCGTCACCATCGTGGATGCCTCGGCGGGTGGGCTCGGCGGCTGCCCGTACGCGGAGAGCGCGACCGGCAACCTGGCCACCGAGGACCTGGTCTGGCAGCTCACCGGGCTGGGCATCGAGACCGGGGTGGACCTGACGGCGCTGGTGCGAACCAGCGTCTGGATGGCCGAGCAGCTGGGCCGGCCCAGCCCGTCCCGAGTGGTGCGGGCACTGGCCGGCTGAGATGCCCAGCAAGCGCCAGTCCAAGTGGAGCAGGCCGGCCCGACCGCTGGGCACCGAGGCCGGTGGTGAGCGCGGCGAGTCCTGGCGAGGCGTCGAATACCGGGTCCGAGCGGTGGCCGGCAACGGCTCGGGTGGGCCGTACCGGTGCCCGGGCTGCGATCAGGTGCTGGCCGCCGGTACGCCGCACGTGGTGGCTTGGCCGGCCGACGATCCGGACGCCGCCGACCGGCGACACTGGCACGCCAGCTGCTGGGCCGCCCGGGATCGTCGAACGCCCGGCGTGCAGCGCAGCCGCAACGCACCGCGATACGGCTGATGTCACCGGGCCGTGCGCGCGAGTGGCCACCCCGGCGAGGCCGAGCGCTCAGCGGGTGGCTTGCCGGGGCAGCAGTATCTCGCGCAGGATCAGCGTGATTACCGCGACCAGTGGGATGGAGATCAGGAAGCCGATCACGCCGAACATGGCATAGCCGGCCAGCGCGCCGACCAGCGCCGCGGCCGGGCTGATCCGCACCGAACGGTCCAGCAGCCGGGGGATGAATACCAGCCGGGCGAGCACCTCGTAGCCGACGAAGAAGCAGACCACCGCGATGCCGTCGGGCACCGACTCCAGCAGCACCACGGTCGAGACCACCAGGCCGGCGAGCGCGGTGCCCACCACCGGGGCGATATCCAGCACGGCCGCGATGAACGCCAGCGCGAACGGGTACGGCACGCCCAGAATGGCCAGCACCACCAAGGTGAACAGGCCACGCAGCAGGGCCAGCGCCGCCGTGCCCACCACGTAATGGCCGATCTGGGCGACGATCTTGTCACCGATCTGGCTCACCTGGGTGCGCTTGGAGGCCGGCGTCAACCGGTAGCCGAACTTGATGATGTCGTCCAGGAATGCCAGGAAGTACAGCGTCAGCACGGCGAGCGTGAACACCTGGAAGATGATCGAGGCGACCGCGGTGCCGACCGAGAGCAGGTTGCCGGCGACGTTCTTCACCAGCGAGGACTGCTTGAGGTAGGACTGCACCGAGTTGAGCACGCCGAACCGCCGGTCGAACTCGGCCACCCGGCGGTTGTGCTGCAACTCGGTGACGTAATTGGGCAGGTTGCGTACGAAGGTCTCGGTCTGATCGACCAGCGGTGGCACCACCGCGATACCGAGGGCGGTGAGCAGCAGCAACGTGCTGATGAAGACCACGGCCACTGACAGCCCGCGGGACAAACCCCAGGATTCGACCCGGCGGACCGCCGGATCCAGCCCGGCGGCCAGGAACAGCGCGAGCAGCAACAGCAGGAAGGTGTTCTGGCCGCGGTCCAGCGCGCTGAACAGCAGGTACGCGACGCCGAAGCCGACCGCCGCGGTGAGTCCGAGCCGGAACGGCGAGTAGGTGGCGAACTCTCGCCTCGGTGGCGCCAGCTTCGCCGGCAACTCGGCGGCGAGCTCGGCCACCGGCTCGAGAGCCGGCTCGGTGACTGGCTCCCGGGGCAGCTCGGTCACGTGCTGGTGGCGTCGGAGACCACCGCGCCCAGCCGCCGGTGCAGGTCCTGCAGCGCGCGGAAGGTGCGGTCCCGTTCCTCGGCGAGCTCGGCCACCCGGGCATGGGCGTCGCTGATCAGCTTCTCGGCGGTCGCCTTGGCGGCCTGGTGGCTGGCGGCGTGCTGCTTCTCCGCCTCGCTGCGCCGGGCCCGCAGGGTGATCTCGAAGTCTTCCTCGGCCAGCTGCCGACGGCGGGCGGACTCGGCATCGGCGGCGGACCGGACGGCGGCAGCCTCGGCGGCCAACCGGTCGCGCTCGACCCGCGCGGTCTCCACGATGGTGGCGGCCTCGGCCCGGGCCCGCTCCAGTTCGGCGTTGGCCTGGGTCCGCGCCTGGGCAAGCTTCTGGTCGGCCTCGGCGGAGCGCTGAGCGGCGCCGGCGGTCAGCCGTTGCTGCTCGGCGGTGGCCTCCGCGCGCATCCGCTCGGCATCGGCCTGTGCCTCGGCGAGCACCCGCTCGGCCTCGACCTCGGCGGTTCGCCGGGTTTGCGCCGCCTCCTCGGTTGCCAGCTGCAGCATGTCTCGGATCCGGTCGGTCACCAGCGTCGGATCCAGCGTCTCGGTCTTCCTGGCGGCCTGGACGCGCAGCGACTCGATCTGTGCCTCGCGACTGGCCAACTGGGCGGCTCGATCGGCGCTGATCGCCAGCGCCGCGTCCCGGGCCGCGGTCAGCTCGGAGATGTGCGCGGCCGCCCGTTCGACGTAGTCATCCACCTGGCGCTTGTCGTAGCCGCGCATGGTGACGTCGAAGAACGGCTCGTCGCTATCCATTAGCGGCAGTAGTTCGGTGCTTTGGTCTTCCGCTGCCATGCGTCAATCCTTGCACGATTGGCTGGCGGACCGGTGAGAGCGAAAGCCGGCCTCGGCCGGCGTGTCCAGCGATCAGGGCGAAATGCGGGCCGGTTGGAGCTCAGCGGTCCCGGAATCGGTTGATGGCCTCGAGGTGCCTCGCCCGAAATTCCGGCTCGAGTACGCCGCCGCCCTCGGCCTCGGCCAGGCAGAGCACGCCGACCTTGCCCTGATGCAGGTTGCCGTGCACGTCGCAGGCCGCCTGGCCGGTCTGGGCCAGCGGGTACACCTTGGACAGCGTGGGATGGATCGCGCCGCGGGCCAGCAACCGATTGGCCTCCCAGGATTCGCGGTAGTTGGCGAAGTGCGAGCCGATGATCCGCTTGAGGTTCATCCAGAGGTATCGGTTGTCGTAGCAGTGCTGGTAGCCGGTGGTGGACGCGCAGGTGACGATGGTGCCACCGCGCTTGGCCACGAACACCGAGGCGCCGAAGGTGTCCCGACCGGGATGTTCGAACACGATGTCCGGGTCCTCGCCACCGGTGAGCTCCCGGATCCGAGCGCCGAACCGCTTCCACTCGTCCGGATCGGGCGTTTCCTCGTCGGCCCAGAACTGGTACTGCTCGGCGGTCCGGTCGATGATCAGCTCAGCACCCATCCGCCGGCACAGCTCGGCCTTGTCCGGCGAGGACACCACACACACCGGAATGGCGCCGCCGTTGAGCGCGTACTGGGTGGCGTAGCCGCCGAGCCCACCGGAGGCGCCCCAGATCAGCACGGTGTCGCCCTGTTTCATCGCCGCGCCGTTGTGGCTGACCAGTTGCCGGTAGGCGGTGGAGTTGACCAGGCCGGGGGAGGCGGCCTCCTCCCAGGTCAGGTGCTCGGGCTTGGGCATCAGCTGGTTGGACTTGACCAGGGCGAGTTCGGCCAGGCCGCCGAAGTTGGTCTCGAAGCCCCAGATCCGCTGTTGCGGGTCCATCATCGTGTCGTCGTGACCCTGCGGATCCTCCAGCTCCACCGACAGGCAGTGCGCCACCACCCGGTCGCCGACCTGCCAGCGGGTCACCCCCGGGCCGGTGCGCAGCACCACGCCGGAGAGGTCGGAGCCGACGACGTGATACGGCTGGTCGTGCTTGGCGGCCAGCGGCGAGCTCTTGCCGTACCGCTTCAGGAACGAGAACGTCGACAGCGGCTCGAAGATGGACGTCCACACCGTGTTGTAGTTGATGGCGCTGGCCATCACCGCGATCAGCGCCTCACCGGGGCCGACCTCAGGCGTGGGAACCTCCTGCAGGTGCAGTGACTTGCGCGGATCCTTGTCCTTGATGGCCAGGCCGGCGAACATCTCGGTCTCCTCGGCCAGCACCACCACGCCGGTGTAGCTGTCCGGCACGGGCAGTTCGGTCAGGCTGGCCAGTGCCTCCGGCGTCCCCTCGTTGACTGCGGCGCGGATGCGGTCCATGACTCTCTTGCCTCCAGCGGATGGAAGTGAGCGGCTGCGCAGATGTTACTGACGGGTAGCGTTTACACGCGACCGCTGGTGAGCAGGCACACAGGGCTTAGTGGTCCTCCGCGGCGGGCTCCACCAACTCGATCAGCACGCCGCCGGCGTCCTTCGGATGCACGAAGTTGACCCGGGAACCGGCGGTGCCCGGCCGCGGCTCGTCGAAGAGCAGCCGCAACCCCCGCGCGCGTAGCTCGACGGAGGTGGCATCGACGTCGTCGACGGTGTAAGCCAACTGCTGCATGCCCGGACCGGACCGGCCGAGGAACTTGGCGATGGTGGAGTCCGGCGACAGCGGAGCCAGCAATTGGATGCGGGTGCTGCCGTCGCCCACCGCCAGCATCGCCTCGCGCACCCCCTGGTCGGTGTTGGTCTCCTCGTGCACGCTGTGGATGCCGAAGTTGTCGGCGTAGAAGGCGATCGCCGCGTCCAGGTCGGGCACCGCGATTCCGACGTGATCGATGCGCAGAATGGCCATCTGGCAATGGTGGAGGCAGTCGACGCGGCTGGCAACGCGGGGGTGGCCGGAGTCATACCCGGCGGGCCGTCGAACGCGGTTGCGGGCCTGACGCTCCCTATATCCTGGAGATGGTGCTCGCGGGCCAACACGTCGTCCGGCGGGCAGAGTCGCGAGGAGGTCGGACATGTCGGAAACCACGGCAGTTCTCGTCGGTGGCGCACGTACCCCGATGGGCAAGATGCTCGGCGCGCTGAAGGATTTCTCGGCAACCGATCTGGGCGGCATCGCGATCAAGGCCGCGCTGGAGAAGTCCGGAGTGGCGCCGGAGCAGGTGCAGTACGTGATCATGGGCCAGGTGCTGACCGCCGGCGCCGGCCAGATTCCGGCCCGGCAGGCGGCGCACAAGGCCGGCATCCCGCTGACCGTTCCGGCGCTCACCATCAACAAGGTCTGCCTGTCCGGACTGGACGCCATCGCGTTGGCCGCTCAGCTGATCCGGGCCGGCGAGTTCGACATCGTGGTGGCCGGCGGTCAGGAGTCGATGAGCCAGGCCCCGCACCTGTTGCCACGGGCGCGCGAGGGCTACCGGTACGGCGCCGTCGAGATGCTTGACCACATGGCTACCGACGGCCTCTGGGACGTCTTCACCGACCAGTCGATGGGTGGCCTGACCGAGTCCGCCAACACCGGTGAGCTCGAGTTCAGCCGCGCTGAGCAGGACGCGTTCGCCGCCCGCAGCCACCAGTTGGCCGCCGAGGCGTGGAAGAACGGGATCTTCGACGACGAGGTCGTGCGAGTACAGGTTCCGCAGCGCAAGGGTGAGCCGATCGAGTTCTACTACGACGAGAGCGTCCGGGCGGACACGAACGTCGAGACGTTGTCCAAGCTGCGTCCGGCCTTCGGCAAGGACGGCACCATCACCGCCGGCTCCTCCTCACCGATCTCCGACGGTGCCGCCGCGGTGGTGGTGATGAGCAAGGCCAAGGCCGAGGAGCTGGGCCTGGACTGGCTGGCCGAGATCGGCGCGCACGGCGTGGTGGCCGGCCCGGACTCCACCTTCCAGTCACAGCCCGGCAACGCGATCAAGGCCGCGGTCGCCAAGGAGGGCATCTCGGTCGCGGACCTGGACGTGATCGAGGTCAACGAGGCGTTCTCGATGGTCGGGCTGGCCGCGGTCAAGGAGCTCGGCGTGGACCCGGAGATCGTCAACGTCAACGGCGGTGCCATCGCGCTCGGTCACCCGATCGGCATGTCGGGTGCTCGGATCGTGCTGCACCTGGCCCTCGAACTGCGCCGCCGCGGCGGTGGCATCGGCGCCGCCGGGATGTGCGGCGGCGGCGGCCAGGGGGACGCGCTCATCCTTCGGGTCCCGCAGCGCTGAGCGGGCTCTCGGGCGTCCTGCCGGCTAGCAGTGTCGGCCTAGCGGTGTCGGTCTAGCGGTGTCGACCCGGCGCTCAGCCGAGCTGACCGACCCCGGCGAGCTGGTCGAGCGGGCGGTGGCCGGCGACGTCCGGTCGGTCGGCCGACTGATCTCGCTGGTGGAGGACGGCGCGGCCGGCCTGCCCCGCCTCCTCACGCTGCTCGCACCGCATTCCGGACGGGCTCAGGTGATCGGTATCACCGGTGCTCCCGGCGTCGGCAAGTCCACCGCGACCTCCGCGCTGGTGGCTGAGTTCCGTCGGCGCGGCCACCGGGTCGGCGTGCTGGCCGTGGACCCGTCCTCGCCCTTCTCCGGCGGCGCGCTGCTCGGCGACCGGATCCGGATGGCCGAGCATGCCACCGACCCGGGGGTGTTCGTCCGCTCAATGGCCAGCCGGGGCCACCTCGGTGGCATGTCGGCGGCCGCGCCACAGGCCCTGCGGGTGCTGGACGCCGCCGGCTACGACCCGATCCTGATCGAGACGGTCGGCGTCGGCCAGTCCGAGGTGGCGGTGGTCGGACTGGCCGACACCGTCGTGGTGCTGCTCGCCCCCGGCTCGGGGGACAGCGTGCAGGCGGTCAAGGCCGGCATCCTCGAGATCGCCGACGTGTTCGTGGTGAACAAGGCGGACCGGCCCGACGCGGGCCAGGTGAGCCGGCAACTGCGCCAGCTGCAGGCGATGGCCCCGGCGGCGGCGATGGGCTCGGCCGCGGCCAGCTCGGCCGCGACGGCGTGGACCGCGCCGATCGTCCGGACGGTGGCCACCGAGCAGCGTGGGATGGCCGCGCTGGTGACGGCGATCGCCGAGCACTGGGCGTACCTCGACGAGTCGGGGCAGGGCGCCCGGCGCCGGGCGGCCAGGGCCCGGCATGAGATCGAGGCGATCGCGGCGGACACCCTGCGCCGGCGGCTGGCGGCCGACCCGGCTGTCGACCAGCTGGCCGATCGGGTGCTGGCCGGGGAACTGGCTCCGCACGACGCCGCCGCCGAACTGCTGACCCGGCTGGCCTCGCCGGAAGCCGGCCTGCCCGAGAGTGGAGAGATTTAGCGGCTGAGCGACCAGATCGCGCCACTCTTCGCGCAAGCGGCGGATGGCAGGCGCGACAGACTAGCGCGCCGAGGCCTCGACCTCCAGCAGCGATTCTTCGTTCAGCTCGGCCTCGTAGGCCTTTCCGCCACCACGCAGGCCGAACAGCCGCTTGGACAGCAGCAGGTAGATCACCGCGGCGACGTTGACGAGCAGAGCACCGATCCGCAATGCGGTCACCTTCTCGGTGAGCTCGTACACCTCCAGCGGCAGGAACAGCGACGTCGCCACCACGGCGAAGTATTCACCCCACCGTTTGAGCAGCCACAGTCCGACGCCTTCGATCAGCTGCAGCAGGCCGTAGCCGATGAGGAAGATCGCCACCGCGGTCAGGGTGGATTCGCGGGCGTTCAACGCGCTCTCGGTGGCCTTGAGCAGCCCCGAGTCGGTGGCGTTCCAGCCGAGCTGGTTCAGCAGCGGCTTGGCCGCTGACAGATCCCGATCGAAGATGTCGCGCAGGCTGACCTGGCTGGACTTGAACTGCAGCACCGCGATGCCGAGCAGCAGGATCAGCCCGCCCCGGACGAACCGTTCGATAGCCAGCAACCGCAGGATGAACGCCGACCGGAGCGCCTTGCCGCGCAGCAGCACCGGTGCGTCGTCGGCCGGCCCGCTGCCGTTCGGCGGCCCGAGCACGAAGCAGCCGCAGCGCAGGCAGCGCCAGGCCTCACCGTGCGGGGTGTCGCTGACCAACCGGTCGCGCAGCCGCCGCTCGTCCGGTGCGTAGGTGGCATGGCCGGCTCGGGCGCATTTGCGCAGGTTCCAGTCCACCCGTACGAGACCTCTCGCCCGGTACGCGGGTCAGCGGTAGCTGGCGATGCCGGTGAGCTGCTCGCCGAGCACCAGCGTGTGCACCTCGTGCGTGCCCTCGTAGGTGTAGACGGTCTCCAGGTTGACCGCGTGCCGCAGCGGCGAGTACTCGGTGGTGATGCCGGAGCCGCCGAGGATGCTGCGGGCCTCCCGGCAGACCGCGAGCGCGCTGCTGACGTTGGCGAACTTGCCGTAGCTGATCTGGTACGGCTGGATCTGGTGCGCGTCCTTCAGCTCGGCCAGCCGGCGCGCGACCAGTTGCATGTTCTGCACCGATACCGCGAGCTCGGCCAACTTGCGCTGGGTGAGCTGGAAGGACGAGATCGGCTTGCCGAACTGGATTCGGCTGTTGGCGTAGTTCAGCGCGCTGGCCACGGCGTCCCGTGCTGCGCCCACCACCCCGGCGATGATGCCGAACCGGGCCTCGGTCAGGCAGCCCAACGGCGCCCGGAGTCCACGCGCTTCCGGCAGCTGGGCGCTGGCCGGCAGCCGTACCTCGTCGAAGCTGAGCTCGGAGGTGATCGAGGCGCGCAGCGAGATCTTGTGGTGCACGTCGGAGCTGGTGTAGCCGCGCATGCCCTTCTCGACCAGGAAGCCGCGGATGCCATCCTCGGTACGGGCCCAGACCACCGCGACGTCGGAGATCGAGCCGTTGGTGATCCACATCTTAGAGCCGTGCAGGATCCAGTCCGCGTCGTTGCCCGGCCCGGACCGCCGGGCGGTGGTGCGCATCGAGCCGGGGTCGGAGCCGGCGTCCGGCTCGGTCAGTCCGAAGCAGCCGATCGCCTCGCCGGTGGCCATCCGGGGCAGCCACTGCTGCTTCTGCTCCTCGCTGCCATAGGCGTGGATGGCGTACATCGCCAGCGAACCCTGCACGCTCACCAGTGACCGCAGGCCGGAGTCCACCGCCTCGATCTCGGTGCAGGCCAGCGCGTACTGGCTCGGCAGCGCGCCGGGACAGTCATAGCCCTGCAGGTGCATGCCGAGCAGGCCCAGCTTGCCGAACTCCAGCGCCAGGTCGCGGGCCGGCAGCGTGCCGTCCTCGAACCACTGGGCGATGTTCGGCCGCAACTGCTCCTCGGCGAACCGGCGCACGGTATCCCGCAGCAGCCGGTCCTCACCGGACAGGGTGTCGTCCAGCCCGAGCAGGTCCAGCCGGTCGAGAGCGTCGAAGTCGGATGCGGTCATGCCGCTCACGATACGTCCTGGCCGCCCGACCGCGGACCGGCGAGCGGGTCTGAACCGAGGGCGCGGTGTCGTTAGGCTTGCGGTCATGTCCGCCCGGCTGCCCTTCGACCCGATCGAGCGGGCCGGCCAGTCGTGGGCCAAGCACTATCCGGAGGCCGGCGAGCAGACCTACGACGCGATGCGGGCGGTGACCTCCATCATGCGCGCGCAGCAGATCCTGATCGCCGGCCTGGACGCCGCGCTGCGTCCGTTCAACCTGACGTTCTCCCGGTACGAGGCGCTGGTGCTGCTCACCTTCTCCAGCAGCGGATCGTTGCCGCTGTCCAAGATCGGCGAGCGGCTGCAGGTGCACGCGACCAGCGTCACCAACGTGATCGACCGGCTGGAGGCGGCCGGACTGGTGCAGCGCGAACCGAACCCGCGCGACGGCCGCGGCACGCTGGCCGTGATCACCGAGCAGGGCCGGCGGGTGGTGGACGAGGCGACTCGCGAACTGCACCGCAACGACTTCGGGTTGCAGGCGTTGACGACTGAGGAGCTGCAGCGCCTGTTCACCGTCCTGCGCCGGCTGCGGATCGATGCCGGCGACTTCGCCGACCAGCGACCATCCTGACGAAACTTGCGACCATCCCGACGAAGCTCACGACCATCCTGATGAAACTGCGACCATCCTGACGAACCGAAGGAGTCTTGCTCGTGTCATCGACCGACGCTGTTACCGCCGCTCAGTCCGGAACGTTCGAGATCGCGGGCAAGGCCGTGCACCGGTTGGGATTCGGCGCCATGCGGATCACCGGCCCGGGTGTCTGGGGTGAACCGACCGACCGCGCCGAGTGCATCGAGGTGCTGCGCCGAGCGGTCGAGCTCGAGGTGAACTTCATCGACACCGCCGACTCCTATGGTCCGGGCACCAGCGAGGAGATCATCGCCGAGGCGCTGCACCCGTACCCGGACGGGCTGCTGATCGCCACCAAGGTCGGCTTCGCCCGGACCGGCCCGGACGAGTGGCACCCGATCGGCCGGCCGGCCTACCTGCGCCAGCAGGCCGAGCTGTCGCTGCGCCGGCTCCGGGTGGAGCGGCTCGATCTGCTGCAGTTGCACCGGATCGATTCCGAGGTTCCGCTGGCCGATCAGGTCGGCGAGCTCAAGGCGCTGCAGGACGAGGGCAAGGTCGCCGCGATCGGACTGTCCGAGGTGAGCGTCGAGGAGTTGCGGGCGGCGGCCGAGATCGCCGAGATCGCGACCGTGCAGAACCTGTACAACCTGACCAACCGGAAGTCCGAGCCGGTGCTGGAGTATGCGACGGAGCAGGGGATCGGGTTCATTCCGTGGTATCCGATCGCGGCCGGCAAGCTGGCCAGGCCCGGTGGCCCGGTGGACCATGTCGTGCAGGCCACCGGCGCCACCCCGGGTCAGGTTGCGCTGGCCTGGCTGCTGGCCAAGTCGCCGGTGATGCTGCCGATCCCGGGCACCTCCAAGGTGGCCCACCTCACCGAGAACGTGGTGGCGGCCGGCGTCCGGCTGTCCGACGAGCAGGTGGCCGAGCTGTCCGGTGCGGTCGGCTGAGACCGCTGACGACGACCGGCTGAAACCTACTGGTGACCGGTTGAGACCTACTGGTGACGACCGGCTGAGACCTACTGGTGACGGGCGCGGTGGTGACCGGCTCGGCAACCTGGAAAAATGGCGATATGCGTCCTGGTACCCGCTCCACCCGTCCCGCCCCCGCCCCGTCAGCCGCCGCGCTCGCGGCGATGAGCGGTGCGGTGGACCTTGCCGCGGTCAAGGCCCGATCCGAGGCCGCGGCACGTGCGGCGGCCGCCCCGCCACCGTCCGGTGGCCAGTACGTGATCGACGCGACCGAGGCGAACTTCCAGGCCGAGGTGCTCGATCGGTCCTTCCAGGTACCGGTGCTGCTGGACCTGTGGGCGGAATGGTGCGGACCCTGCAAGCAGCTGTCGCCGATGCTGGAGAGGTTGGCCCAGGAATCGGCGGGCGCCTGGGTACTGGCCAAGATCGACACCGAGGCGAACCCCCGGATCACCCAGATGCTGCAGGTGCAGGGCATCCCGACCGTGTTCGCGGTGATCGGTGGTCAGCTGATCCCGGGCTTCCAGGGGGCGCTGCCCGAGCCGCAGGTGCGCGAGTTCATCGCGGCGCTGCTGCAGGCGGCGAAGCAGGCCGGCCTGGCCGGTCCGGCGGGTGAGCCGGCTGATCCGGCGACCGCGGGCGAACCATTGGCCGAGCCGGAGGACGAGCGGTTCACCGCCGCCGAGCAGGCGCTGCAGGACGGGGACTACGACCTGGCGACCGAGCGGTACCAGGCGATCCTGAACGCCGAGCCGGCCAATCTCGAGGCACAGTTCGCGCTGCGCCAAGTGGCGCTGCTCAAGCGGCTGGCCGAACTGCCGCCCGATGCGCTGACCCGGGCCGCCACGGCGCCGGACGACGTTCCGGTGCAACTGGCCGCTGCCGACGCCGAACTCGCCGAGAACCGGGTGGAGGCCGCGTTCGAGCGGCTGATCGGGTTGGTCCGGCGGCTGCGCGGTGAGGACCGGGATCCGGTGCGGGACCGGCTGGTCGAGTACTTCGAACTGCTCGGCCCGGACGACCCGCGGGTCGGCCCGGCCCGCCGCAACCTGGCCAACGCGCTGTTCTGAGGTCTGCTCAGCCAACCTGTGTCATGCCTACCCGTCGTCTTGGCGACGGCTGAGCATGACGCGTCGCTGTGGTGACGGCTGAGCATGACGCGGTGAGGAGCGTTGTAGAGCTTGCCTGCTCAGCCGCTCCGCTTGTGGTCGACAGTCCGGATCAGCGCCTCGCGCAGCTGGTCGACGGACGGCAGCTGCTCGGCGGATGGTAGGCCGTTCACCCCGGCGGAATCGCGATAGAGCCGGCAAGCCAATCCGGCCGGTCGGCCAGCCTCCGCGAACGGGTCGACGCCATTGATGAGGATGGTGGGTGATCCGACGAATCCGCGGCTCTCGGCCTCGCGTTGGGAACGGACCACGCTGACGCGGATCGGCGTGGCGGCAAGATCAGCGGCGAGCAGCGCGGCACGCAGCAGGTCTCGGGTTGCCGTGGCGTTGGGACAGCCCGGCGTTATCACCAGCTCGACCTCGATCTGCTCACCCGCCATGTAGCTCATCATCTAGCAGGAAGTGGCGCGATGCGGTGGCTCGGCCACCGCATCGCTCCACTTCCCTCGACGAACCTCAGCTGTCCAGCGGGTTCCGCTGGCCGCGCGGCACGTGCGGCATGATCGCGTCCGGCGGGATGATGCCCAGCCGCCCGGACTGGTAGTCCTGCAACGCCTGCTGCAACTCCGCCCGGGTGTTCATCACGAACGGGCCGTAGTGCACCATCGGCTCCCGGATCGGCTCGCCGCCGAGCAGGATCACCTCGAGTGAGTTGGTCCGGCTGTCCTGGCGGCTGTCGGCCGCGATGGTCAGCCGGTCACCGGCTCCGAACACGGCCAGCTGGCCGGCGTGGATCGGCTGGGCGTCCGGGCCGACGGTGCCGGAACCGGCCATCACGTAGGCGAGCGCGTTGTAGCTCGGCTGCCACGGCAGGGACAGCTGCGAGCCCGGTGCCACCGAGGCGTGCAGCAGCGTGATCGGGGTGTGCGTCGACCCCGGCCCGCGGTGACCGTCCAGCTCGCCGGCGATGACCCGCAGCAGCGAGCTGCCGTCGGCGCTGGCCAGCAGGGTGATCTGGCCGGACTCGATGCCCTGGTAGCGGGGCGCCAGGAACTTGTCCTTGGCCGGCAGGTTCACCCACAGCTGGAAGCCGTGGAACAGCCCGCCCTGCTCGACCAATTGCTCCGGCGGGGTCTCGATGTGCAGCAGCCCGGCCCCGGCGGTCATCCACTGGGTGGCGCCTTCGGTGATCACACCGCCACCGCCGTGGGTGTCCTGGTGGATGAACTGCCCCTCGATCAGGTAGGTCACCGTCTCGAAGCCGCGGTGCGGATGCCAGTTGGTGCCCTTGGGCTCGCCGGCGGCGTAGTCCACCTCGCCCATGTGGTCCATCATGATGAACGGGTCGAGGTAGGCGTAGTTGATGCCGGCCATCGTCCGGCGCACCGGAAAACCTTCGCCCTCGAAGCCGGCCGGCGCGGTGGATACCGCGAGCACCGGTCGTTCGACGTCGCCAATTCCGGCTCCGGTCACCCGGGGCAGGGCCAGCGTGTCAGCGGTTACGGCAGCCATCTTCAGTCATCTCCTCAAGTTGTTGCGTATGCAACTATGGGCTCAACCGAAGGATGGATGACGCTATTCCGCAGCCCGCTCAGCGCCTTCGAACTTCAGCCAGATCGCGCCGAGCGGCGGCACCCGGACCAAGGTGGAGGCCGGCTGCCCGTGCCAACTCCGGCCGTCGGCGGTGACGGCGCCCCAGTTGCCGACCCCCGAGCCGCCGTAGATCTCGGCATCGGTGTTCAGCAGCTCGACCCACCTGCCCTGCTTGGGCAGTCCGATCCGATAGCTCTCGTGCGGCATCGCGGAGAAGTTGGCCACGCAGGCCAGCACCGAGCCGTCGGCGCCCCAGCGCAGGAACGAGAACACGTTGCCGCTGGCGTCATTGGCGTCGATCCAGCCGAAGCCGGCCGGATCGGTGTCCTGCGACCAGAGCGCCGGGTTCTCCCGGTACAGCCGGTTCAGGTCGGTGACGATTCGCTGCACGCCGGCATGATCCGGCGCGTCCAACAGCCACCAGTCCAGCGACCGGCTCTCGCTCCACTCGGCACCCTGGGCGAACTCCGAGCCCTGGAACAGCAGCTGCTTGCCCGGATGTGCCCACATGTAGGCGTACAGCGCCCGCAGCGTGGCCATCTGCCGCCACCGGTCGCCGGGCACCTTGTTCAGCAGCGAGCCCTTGCCGTGCACCACCTCGTCGTGGCTGAACGGCAGCACGAAGTTCTCCGAGTAGGCATAGACCATCGAGAAGGTCATCTCGTGGTGGTGGTACTGCCGGTGCACCGGGTCGTGCTGGATATAGCCCAGCGTGTCGTGCATCCAGCCCATGTTCCACTTGAAGCCGAAACCCAGCCCGCCGAGGTGGGTGGCCCGGGTGACCCCCGGCCAGGAAGTCGACTCCTCGGCGATGGTGATCGCGCCCGGCACCCGCTTGTAGACGGTGGCGTTCATCTCCTGCAGGAAGGCGACCGCCTCCAGGTTCTCCCGGCCGCCGTGCTTGTTCGGCAACCACTCGCCGGCCTTGCGGGAGTAGTCCAGGTAGAGCATCGAGGCGACCGCGTCCACCCGCAGCCCGTCGATGTGGAACTCCTCGAACCAGTACAGCGCGTTGGCCACCAGGAAGTTGCGCACCTCGGTACGGCCGAAGTCGAAGACGTAGGTGCCCCAGTCCGGCTGCTCGCCGCGCCGCGGGTCGGCGTGCTCGTACAGCGCGGTTCCGTCGAAGCGGGCCAGCGCCCAGGCGTCCTTCGGGAAGTGCGCCGGCACCCAGTCCACGATCACGCCGATGCCGGCCTGGTGCAGCCGGTCCACCAGGAAGCGGAACTCGTCCGGATTGCCGAACCGGGCGGTCGGCGCGAAGTACGAGGAGACCTGATAACCCCAGGAGCCGCCGAACGGATGCTCGGCCACCGGCAGGAATTCCACGTGGGTGAAACCGGTCTCGCGCACATAGTCGACCAGCTGCTCGGCCAGCTCGCGGTAGCTCAGCCCGAGCCGCCAGGAACCTAGGTGCACCTCGTAGATCGACATCGGCGCGGCGTGCCAGGCGGTCTGCGCCCGCCGGGCGAGCCACTCGGCGTCCTGCCACTCGTGGCTGGCGGTGAACACCACCGACGCGGTCGCCGGCGGCACCTCGGTGGCGAAGGCCATCGGGTCGGCCTTCTCCCGCCACTGGCTGTCCGCGCCGAGGATCTGGAACTTGTACTTGGTGCCGTCCCCCACGCCGGGTACGAACAGTTCCCAGATGCCGGACGAACCGAGCGAGCGCATCGGGAACGCGGTGCCCACCCAGAAGTCGAAGTCGCCGATCACCCGAACCCCGCGGGCACTCGGCGCCCACACCGCGAACGAGGTGCCGGTCACCGGGCCGGTGGCCGATTCGTAGGTCCGGACGTGCGCGCCGAGCACCTGCCACAGCTGCTCGTGCCGGCCCTCGCCGAACAGGTGCAGGTCCAACTCACCGAGCGTCGGCAGGTAGCGGTACGGATCGTCGCAGGTCACGGTGTGCTCGCCGTAGCTGACCTCGAGCCGGTAGTCGGTGGGCTCGACCTCGAGCACGGCGCCGAAAACCCCGCTCGGGTGCAGCCGCTCCAGCGGATAGCGCTCGCTGCCGATCAGCACGCTGACCGAGTCGGCGTCCGGGCGCAGCGTGCGGATCGCCGTCCGGCCGGTCCCGACCGGATGCGCCCCGAGAACGGAGTGCGGTTGGCTGTGGTCACCGCCGACCAGGTGGTCCAGTTCCGCCCTGGACGGATGCGGTGCCTGCGCTGTTGCTCTGGTGGCCATCTTTCCTCCGGTCTTGCTCGAGCCCGCGCTCTTTCCGGCGGTCGTACTCTTCGTGGCAGCCTTCTTGGCGGCAGTCTTCTTGCCCGGCTTGGCGGCGGCCTTCTGGGCCTGCTGGCCGGCAGCCTTCTCGGCCTTCTTGGCGGGCTCCTTGGCCGGCTTGGCGGCGGCCTTCTCGGTCGGCTGCTTCTCGGCGGCGTCCGGTCGCTCCGGCTCGGTCATACGCCTGCTCCGCTCGAGCGTGAGTGGTCACCTTCGACGCGAGTGGGCAGTGCTAGCTGCCCACTCGGCGCGCAACTGACCACTCGTCGCAAGCTTGCCGCGCTCATGCCGGCTGGGCCAGCCGGTGCAGCGAGGCCAGCGGGATCGGCAGCCAGTGCGGCCGGTTGCGAGCCTCGTACACCGCCTCGTAGACGGCCTTGTCGGCCTCGAAGGCGCGTACCAGCACGCTCGCCTCGGCCGGATCGGTGCCGCCGCCCTCGGCGTAACCGGTGCAGAACGCGGTGCGATTGCGCTCGGCCCACTCGTTGGCCCGGAACTCCGACTGCGGTGTGCTGCCGATGTCGATCAGCTGGTGCCGGGCGGCGTAGTCGAAGCTACGCAGCATGCCGGCCACATCCCGCATCGGCGAATCCGCGGCCTGCCGGTCGGCGATCGACTTGGCCGGCTCACCCTCGAAGTCCAGCACCACCCACCGGTGCGTGGTGCGCAGCACCTGACCCAGATGCAGGTCACCGTGGATCCGCTGCGCGGTGACCGGCTGGTCCAGGCCCGCGAAGTCGGCGTAGGCCTGCCGCAAGCCCGACTCGACCTCGGCCAGTTCGGGTACCTCGCGCAGCGCGGCGTCCAGTCGGGCGTTCATCGCGGCGGCTCGCTCGGCCAGCTCGGCGCGTCCCAGCTCGGCGGTGGGAAAGGCGGCGGCCAGGTCGGCATGCACCTCCGCGGTGGCCACGCCCAGCCGGTGCGCCTCGCCAGCGAAGTCACCGCCGGCCTCATCGGCGTGCAGGTCGGCCTCGGCCATCAGGTCCCGGACGCTGTTGGTGGCCAGCTGCCAGCCGTCCGAGGCGGTGGTCATGAACTCCTGCAGCATGGCCAGGCTCCACTGCTGATCGTCCAGCTGCGCGGTCGCGTAGCCCAGCAACCTGGCCAGGTGCCGGCTGCCCAGCTTGCCGAGCTCGGCATGGATCTCGATGTCCGGGTTGAACCCCGGCTCCAGCCGTCGGAACACCTTCATGATCGCCGCATCGCCGAACACCAGGGAGGTGTTGGACTGCTCGGCGCTCAGTGCCAGGCTCGGCTCGTGCACCGGGATGTCGTCCGGCTCGGCGATGCGGGTGAAGCTCACCCCATCTACCGTGGCCTGCTCGGCGATCGCCTCCAGCCAGTGCCCGGTGACCTCCTTGTCGTGCAGTGCGTCATACAGCGCCACCGGGTCGCCGCCGTCCACGTCGGAGACCGAGCCGACGTAGGCGTGGCTGAGTTGCTCGGCGGCGTCCGGGCGCAGCACCAGCGGCACCTGGTAGTGCTCCAGCGCGTCGGGGTAACGCACGTCTGCGATCCAGATCTGCACCGGGTGCGGCTTGTCGGCGAGCGTCGCCAGCAACCTGGCGGTCACGGTGTGCTGCCGCGACTTGCCACCGAACCAGCGTTGCTGCCCCAGCCACTCGGCCAGCACTCGGGTGATGTCGGACGCGTCAACCTTCACGCGCTGCCTCCCTCCGTCGGCGGCGATGGCAGGTCGCCCGACTGCTCGGCGCCACCCGGCAGTCCTTCGATCGGTTCGTGGGCCGCGGCCCGTACCGCCTGCTCGGCGTCGGCGACGTGCCGCTCCTCGCTGAGCCGGTCCTCCGGTCCACGGGACTCGCTGCCCTCGCTGGCCGGCAGGCCGGTGCCGCCCCGGACCTGATGCGCCGGAATCCGCAGCCAATAGAAGCCGTGCCCGGCCACCGTGAGCAGATAGGGCAACTCGCCGATCGCGGGGAACCGGCTGCCGCCGGTCATCTCGATCGGCTCGGCGCCCTCCCACTGCCGCAGGTCCAACTCCACCGCCTGCGGGAACCGGGACAGGTTGTTGACGCACAGCACGATGTCGTCACCGAACGACCGGACGAAGGACAGCACGCACGGGTTGGAGCCGCCCAGATCGGTGAAGGTGCCGAGCCCGAAGGCGGGATTCGCCTTGCGCAACCCGATCATTCGACGGGTCCAGTGCAGCAGCGAGGAGGTGTTGCGGGTCTGTGCCTCGACGTTGGTGACCTGGTAGCCGTAGATCGAATCCAGGTTCACCGGCAGGTAGAGCCGGCCGGGGTCGCAGTTGGAGAAGCCGGCGTTGCGGTCCGGCGTCCACTGCATCGGAGTACGCACGCCGTCCCGGTCGCCCAGCCAGATGTTGTCGCCCATCCCGATCTCGTCGCCGTAGTAGAGCACCGGCGAGCCGGGCAGCGAGAGCAGCAGCGCGGTGAACAGCTCGATCCGGTTGAGGTCGTTGTCCAGCAGCGGCGCCAGCCGGCGGCGGATGCCGATGTTGGCCTTCATCCGCGGATCCTGGGCGTACTCGGCCCACATGTAGTCGCGTTCCTCGTCGGTGACCATCTCCAGGGTCAGCTCGTCGTGGTTGCGCAGGAAGATCCCCCACTGGCAGCGATCGGGAATCGCCGGCGTCTGGGCCAGGATCTCCGAGATCGGATAACGGCTCTCCCGCCGGACGGCCATGAAGATCCGGGGCATCACCGGAAAGTGGAAGGCCATGTGGCACTCGTCGCCGCCGACCGAGAAGTCGCCGAAGTACTGCACCACGTCGTCCGGCCACTGGTTGGCCTCGCACAGCAGTACCCGGTCCGGGTAGTTGTCGTCGACCTCCTTGCGGATCCGCTTGAGCACCTCGTGCGTCTCCGGCAGGTTCTCGCAGTTCGTGCCGTCCCGCTCGAACAGGTACGGCACCGCGTCCAGCCGGAAGCCGTCGATGCCCATGTGCAGCCAGAACCGGATGGCGTCCAGGATCGCCTCGCACACCGCGGGGTTGTCGAAGTTCAGGTCGGGCTGGTGGGAGAAGAACCGGTGCCAGAAGTACTGCTTGCGCACCGGGTCGAACGTCCAGTTGGACGGCTCGGTGTCGACGAAGATGACCCGGGCCTCCGGGTAGCGGCGGTCGTCGTCGGCCCAGACGTAGAAGTCGCCGTACGGACCGTCCGGATCGGACCGGGACGCCTGGAACCACGGGTGCTGGTCGGAGGTGTGGTTCATGACGAAGTCGATGATCACCCTGATGCCGCGGTCATGCGCCGCGTTGAGGAAGTCGGCGAAGTCCTCGATGGTGCCGAACTCCGGCAGCACGTCGGTGAAGTCGGCGACGTCGTAGCCGCCGTCCCGCAGCGGGGACGGATAGAACGGCGGCAACCACAGGCAGTCCACGCCGAGCCACTGCAGGTAGTCCAGTCGGTCCTGCAGGCCGCGCAGATCCCCGGTGCCGTCCCCGTTCGAATCCATGAAGCCGCGGACCAGGACCTCGTAGAAGACCGCACGTTTGAACCACTCGGGATCGCGGGTGTCCGACAACGGCTGGTTCACCTCGAACTCCAAATCTCCTGCTCGGGCGCTGGCTTGGCCAGCCACCGGCGGTGCGGAGGTCTGCCGGCGGTTGTTCTCGTTCTCGAGTCTGCCACGGCCCGGATTTGCTCACCGAAACCCAACGCCAGCGCCCCGACCCTGGTCAACCCAGGTCCACAATCGCCGCCGATTCCGCGGCCAGTTCCAGCTGCTCGCCGGACACCGCGGCCGGACCGGTGGCCAACACCACCGTGCCGGCACCGCCCGCTGGCACCTGCTGTGATCGGCTGGCGAGATTGATCAGCACCCGGAATCGGCCGCGTTCGATGCGTACCCAGCGGGCCTGCTCGTCGTAGTCCACCTTGACCCGATCGAGCCGCGGGTCGGCCAGCTCCGGCTCGGCAGCCCGCAATCGGATCAGCTCCCGGTAGAACTCGAGCATCTCGCGGTGGCCGCCGGCTCGTGGCTCGGCCCAGTTCAGGATGGCCTGCTGGTAGGCGGCCGGCGCCTGCGGGTCGACCATCGCCGCGGTGTCCCAGCCGTGGTCGGCGAACTCGGCCAGCCGGCCCTCGCTGACCGCCTTGGCCAACTCGGGCTCCGGGTGCGAGCTGAAGAACGGCCACCGGGTGCGGGCCGCCCATTCCTCGCCCATCCACAGCATCGGCGTGAACGGCGAGGTCAGCAGCAGCACCGCGCCGACCTTGAGCAGCCGGGTCGGAACGATCTCGGGCAGTCGATCGCCGGCCGCTCGGTTACCGACCTGGTCGTGGTCCTGCAGGAACACCACGAACCGCCAGCCCGGCGTGGTCGCGGTATCCACCGGCCGGCCGTGGTTGCGGCCACGGAAGGTGGAGTAGCTGCCGTCGTGGAAGAACGCCTTGGTCAGCACCTTGGCCAGGCTTGGCAGCGAGCCGAAGTCGGCGTAGTAACCGTGCCGCTCGCCGGACAGCAGGGCGTGCCAGACATGGTGTACGTCGTCGTCCCACTGTGCGGTCATGCCGTAACCGCCCGACTCGACGGCGGTGATCATCTTCGGATCGTTCAGATCCGACTCGGCGATCAGCGGCAGTGGCCGGCCGAGCTCGGTCGCGAGCCGGCCGACCTCGGTGGCGAGCTCGGCCAGCAGGTGGGTCTCGGACTCATCGTGCAGGGCGTGCACGGCGTCCAACCGGAACCCGTCGAGGTGGAATTCGCGCAGCCAGCCGACGGCGTTGTCCAGGATGTAGCGGCGCACCTCAGCACTGTCCGCACCGTCCAGGTTGACCAGGTCGCCCCAGGTGTTGCGGCCGGACTTCAGGTACGGCCCGAACTCCGGCAGGTAGTTCCCGCTGGCGCCGAGGTGGTTGTAGACCACGTCCAGCAGCACGGCCAGGCCCCGGCTGTGGCAGGCGTCGACGAACCGTTTCAACGCGTCCGGGCCGCCGTACGGCTCGTGCACCGCGTACCACGCCACCCCGTCGTAGCCCCAGTTCCAGATGCCGTTCACCGCATTGACCGGCAGCAGCTCGACATGGGTGATGCCCAGCGATACCAGGTGATCCAGCCGCTCGATCGCCGAGTCCAGGGTGCCGCCGCGGGTGAAGGTGCCGATGTGCAACTCGTAGATGATCGCGCCCGGCAACTCCCGGCCGGCCCAGCCGTCGTCGGCCCAGCGGTGGGCGGTCGGGTCGTAGACCTCGCTCAGGCCGTGCACGCCGTCCGGCAGTCGCTGCGAACGCGGATCCGGCAGCGGCGTGTCCGAATCGTCGAGCAGGTAGCCGTATCTGGTGCCGGGGGACAGGTCCTCGGCCAGTTGCCACCAGCCGGGCCGAGCCGGATCCGGGCTCAGCTCGGCCAACCGGCCGTCCACCACGGCCCGGACCCGCCTGCGATTCGGTGCCCACACGCAAGGACGCATTGGTTGCCTGCTCTCATGGGTCTGGCTAACCAGGACCTGGATGCTCAGGCCGACTTCAACAACGCTACCGGGTAGCGGGCGAGCAGTTCGGCCACCGGCGTTCGACCCCGGTGCACGATCCCGGTGAGCAGGTCGAGCTGCTCACCGGCTGGCAACGCGAGTTCGGTGCTCTGCCAACCACCTTGTTCGGACAGGGTGAACGGCAACCGGGTGGCCACGCTGATCAGCCCGCCGCGGTCGAAGGCGACCGCATGCCGCGCGCCTGGTCCTCCGGTGGCCAGCAGCGGCTGATAGCCGGTCAGCAGCGCCGGCTGCTCGCCCCGCACCCGCAGCACCTGCCGAACCAGCCACAACTTGGCCGCGCCGGTATCGTCCAGCGGCGGCGGCTGCGTGTCGGCCAGCAGCCGGCGGCGCAGCTCGAAGTCCACGTCCCGGCGATTGTCCGGATCCACCAGCGAATAGTCGAACAGCTCGGTGCCCTGATAGACGTCCGGAACACCCGGCATGGTCAGCTGGACGAGCTTGCCGGACAGGCTGTTCGACCAGCCGAACGGGTCGATCAGCCGGATCAGCCGGTCCAGCGTCGCGTGCACGCGCTCATCGTCATAGGCCAGATCCACCACCTCGTGCACCCGCTGCTCGAAGGCCGGCTCCGGGTCCCGCCAGCTGGTGCCGTCGGCGGCCTCCCGCATGGCCTTCTCCGCGTAGGCGTGCATCCGGTCGCGGGCAATCCAACCGGCGCCGGCGAAGCTCTGCCAGAGCAGGTAGCCGAACGCCTGGTTCGGCACCGGCGCCTGGTTCAGCAACTCCGCGGCGGTGTCGTACCACGGCTGGCCGAGTTCGGAGAGCACCGCCAGCCGGGCCCGGACGTCCTCGCTGCGCTTGGTGTCGTGCGTGGACAGCGTGGTCATCGACTCCGGCTGGAGTTGCTGACGCACCGACTGCGCCTGGTGGAACTGCTCCAGCGTGCTGCCGTAGTGGTCCGGATCGCCGCCGACCTCGTTCAGGCCGATCGCCCGGTTATAGCGGTAGTAGGCGGTGTCCTCGCAGCCCTTGGCCATGATCGCCCCGGTCGCCTGTTCGAACCGGACGGTCACCTCCCGGTCGCCGTTGGCCAGCAGCGGACGGATCGCCGCAATCGCCGGGACCAGCTCGGGCCGGCGCCGGCCGGCCGCCGCCACCGCCTCGGCCAGCCGCTCGTCGCCGGCCGGCTGGTAGGAGCGGTAGACCGCGAAGGCGACCGCCAGTTCGGTGAGCGCGGCCAGCACCGTCTCGTCCTCGACCGCCAGTTCCGGTGCGGCGGAGGAGATGCCGCGGCAGATCCGGCGCAGCTCGGCCTGCAGGATGGTGGTGGCGATCAGCCGCTTGCCCTGCTCCAGGTGCGCCGGCCAGCTCCGCTGGTCGCCGGTGAGCTCTTGGTAGGCCCGGGTCGCGGCCGGCTCGTCGGCCGGGTCGTAGAGCAGCGCGTTCACCTCGGCCAGCGCGTCGTAGCCGGTGGTGCCGGCGACCGGCCAGTCGGCCGGCAGCCGTTCGCCGGGCTCGGTGATCTTCTCCACCGTGATCCAGGCATCCGGCGCATCGGCGGCCAGCCGGTGCAGGTACTCGCTCGGGTTGGCCAACCCGTCCGGGTGATCGATCCGGATGCCGTCCACCGTGCCGGTCTGCACCCAGCGCAGGATGTCGGCGTGGCTGGCCTGGTACACCGGCAGGTTCTCCACCCGGATGCCGGCCAGCTCGGTCACCGCGAAGAACCGGCGGTAGTTCTGCTCGGTGTCCGCCCGCCGGTAGTCGACCAGCCGGTAGTGCTGCCGGTCATGCACCGCCGTCGGGTCATCGCCAGCCTGCTCTGCCGTGCCCGGTGCGATCGGGAACCGGTGCTCGTAGTAGCGCAGTTCGCCGTCGACGATGCGCAGCTCGGCCACGTCGGCGTCGGCGCCCAGCACCGGCAGCAGCACCTTGCCGGCACCGGCCTGCCAGTCGATGTCGAACCACTCGGCGTGCTCGGACTCCCGGCCGTGCTTGAGCAATTGCCACCACGCCTCGTTCTGCGCCGGATCGGCAACCCCCATGTGGTTCGGCACGATGTCTACCACCACCTGCAGCTGCTGGGCGCGGGCGGCTGCCACCACGGCCAGCCGGCCGGGCTCGCCGCCACGTTCCGGATCCACCTGGGAGTGGTCGGTGATGTCGTAGCCGTGATCCGAACCCGAGGTGGCCCGCAGGATCGGTGACAGGTACACCGCGCCGGCGCCGAGCTCGCGCAGGTAGTCGGTCAGCGCCGCGGCCGCGGCCAGGTCGAACCGCCGGCGGATCTGCAACCGGTACGTCGAGGACGGGGCGGCCATCAGCCGGTCCGGCGCAGGACCACCAGGGTCCGGGGCAGCACGGTCACCGGGTCACCCGCCCGCACCGGTTTGACGTCGGTGATCTCGGATAGCGCGGTGTCCAGCACCACCTCCCACTCGTTGGCGACACTGCCGTCCGGCACGATGAACTCCAGGTCCGCGTCATCGGCGGAGAAGCAGAGCAGGAACGACTCGTCGACGATCCGCTCGCCGCGCTCGTCCGTGCCGGAAATGCCGTGCCCGTTAAGGAAAACGGCAACCGCGCGGCCGAAGCCGGCGTCCCAGTCCTCCTCGGTCATCATGCTGCCATCCGGCCGCAGCCACGCGATGTCGGGCAGTGCGGCGCCGTCCTTGCCGCGGACCGGCCGGCCCTCGAAGAATCGCCGGCGGCGGAACGTCGGATGCTCTCGGCGCAGCGCGGACACCGTCCGGGTGAAGGCCATCAGCGACTCGTCGGCATGCTCCCAGTCGATCCAGGTCAGCTCGTTGTCCTGGCAGAAGCCGTTGTTGTTGCCCTGCTGGGTACGGCCCAACTCGTCGCCGTGGCAGATCATCGGCACACCCTGGGACAGGAACAGGGTGGCCAGGAAGTTGCGCTGCTGGCGGGCGCGCAGCTCCAGCACCTTCGGGTCGTCGGTCGGGCCCTCCACGCCGCAGTTCCAGGACCGGTTGTGGCTCTCGCCGTCGTTGTTGTTCTCGCCGTTGGCATCGTTGTGTTTCTCGTTGTAGGAGACCAGATCGCGCAAGGTGAAGCCGTCGTGCGCGGTGACGAAGTTGATGCTGGCCACCGGCCGGCGGGCGGAATGCTCGTACAGGTCGGCCGAACCGGTCAGCCGGGCCGCGAACTCGCCGATGGTGCCCGGCTCGCCACGCCAGAAGTCCCGGACGGTGTCGCGATACTTGCCGTTCCACTCCGTCCACTGCGGCGGGAAGTTGCCGACCTGGTAGCCACCCGGTCCGACGTCCCAGGGCTCGGCGATCAGCTTGACCTGGCTGACGGTCGGATCCTGCTGGACGAGTTCGAAGAAGCTGGACAGTCGGTCCACGTCGTAGAACTCGCGAGCCAGGGTTGCCGCCAGGTCGAATCGGAAGCCGTCCACGTGCATCTCGGTCACCCAGTACCGCAGCGAATCCATGATCAGCTGCAGCGCATGCGGATGCCGGACGTTCAGGCTGTTCCCGGTGCCGGTGTAGTCCATGTAGTAGCGCGGGTCGTCGTCCACCAGTCGGTAGTAGGCGGCGTTGTCGATGCCCTTGAAGGACACCGTCGGGCCGAGGTGGTTGCCCTCGGCGGTGTGGTTGTAGACCACGTCGAGGATCACCTCGATGTCGGCGGCGTGCAACGCGCGCACCATCGCCTTGAACTCCTGCACCTGGCCGCCCGGCGTACGGGAGAACGAGTACTTCGAGTCCGGGGCGAGGAAACCGATGGTGTTGTAGCCCCAGTAGTTGTGCAGCCCGCGGTCCTGCAGGATCGAGTCGTCGGCGAAGTGGTGCACCGGCATCAGTTCGATGGCGGTGATGCCCAGGCTCTGCAGGTGCTCGATCACCGCCGGGTGGGCCACCCCGGCGTAGGTGCCGCGCAGCTCCTCCGGCACTCCCGGATGCCGCTGGGTGAGTCCCTTGACGTGTGCCTCGTAGATCACCGTGTCGGCGTACTGGCGTCGCGGCGGCCGGTCCACGTCCCAGTCGAAGAACGGGTTGATCACCACCGACTTCGGCATGTACGGCGCCGAATCCTCGTCGTTGCGGCTGTTCTCGTCGCCGAAGTTGTAGCTGAACCCGGCCTGGTTCCAGTGGAAATGACCGTCGATGGCCTTGGCGTACGGATCGAGCAGCAGCTTGTTCGGGTTGCACCGATGGCCGGCGCTGGGCTCGTACGGTCCGTACACCCGGTAGCCGTAGTGCTGGCCGGGCTCGATGCCGGGCAGGAACGCGTGCCAGACGAACGCATCCACCTCCGGCAGTTCGATCCGGGTCTCCTTGCCGTCGCGGTCGAACAGGCACAGCTCGACCCGGTCGGCAACCTCGCTGAACAGGGCGAAGTTGGTGCCGGAACCGTCGTAGGTCGCCCCCAGCGGATATGCGTTACCGGGCCAAATTTGCATGGTGATTCCTGCCTGTGGACTTTCAAGATCAGCTTTTCAGCCGCGCCGGGATTGTTGAGGCGTCTGCCATCGATCCTAATGACCGGTCAGTAGCGGCCCGCCAGCCACGGTGCGGTACGTTCGCAAAACGGCTGAACTCGCAGCCGCCGGCTGCGGCGCGTTGCGTCGCGAGCTACAAGGGACGCCAGTGAACAGATCTGGTGCCGCGGCAGTGGATCAGTGCCCGGACGCGATCGGCGTGGTGATCCCGGCGCGCAACGAGCAGGAACTGCTGGCGGCCTGCCTGAGCAGCGTGGTCGAGGCGGCCGGCCGGCTCGACATTCCCACCCGGATCGTGGTCGCGCTGGATCGGTGCACCGACCGAAGCGCAGCGATCGTGGCCGAGTTCCGCGCGGCCGGATTCCCGGTCCGGCCGGTGGCGGTGCCCCGGCCAGGCGTGGGCGCGGCTCGGGCGGCCGGCGTCCGGGCCCTGCTTGCCGAGCACCCGACCGAGTGGCTGTGGCTGGCCAGCACGGACGCCGACTCGGAGGTGCCGGCCGATTGGCTGGTCCGGCAACTGGCGCATGTACGGCGCGGTGCCGAGGTGGTGATCGGCACGGTCCGGGTCACCGACTGGTCACCGCAGCCGGCCGGCACCCGGGAACGGTTCGCCGCGGCCTACCGTCCAGAGTTCGGCCATCGGCACCGGCATGGCGCCAACCTCTCCTTCAGCAGTACCCGGTACCTGGCCGTCGGCGGCTTCGCCGAGCTGCCCTGCGACGAGGACGTCGACCTGATCGCCAGGTTGGAGGCGGCCGGCAGCGCGATGGTCTGGGCGGCCGAGCTGGCGGTGACCACCAGCGCCCGCCGGGTGGGCCGAGCGCCGGCCGGTTTCGCCGACTACCTGGCTGGCCTGACCGAGGTGGCCGATGACGTCGGATGAACTGACGTCGGTCGAGCGGCGATTCGTCGAATTGGCTGGTGCATCGTTGCCATTGCCGGCTGGTGGTCGGACGCTGCAACGCTGGCGCCGGTTGGCCGAGGTGGCCGCCGAGGATCTGGCGCTGGTCAAGCTATATGAGAGCCACACCGACGCGCTGGCGATCCTGGCCGAACTCGACGGGTCAGCGGTGGCCGAGTCCCGCGCGACCGAGTTGGTTGGCGCTCTGGCCGAACTCGACGGGTCGGCGGTGCTGGCCGAGTCCGGCGCTCGCTGGGCGGTCTGGGCTGCCGAGCCACCGGACGCCCGGCTGTCAGTGGTCGCCGACGGGGACCGGGTGCGGCTGCGCGGTCGCAAGGCCTGGTGTTCCGGTGTCGGCGTGGTCAGTCACGCCCTGGTCACCGGCTGGAATGCCGACGGCCGCCAGCAGGTGGCCGCCGTGCGGCTGGGCCAGGCCGGCATCACGGCGCATCGCGAGGCGTGGCAGGCGCCGGGCATGAGCCGGGCCGGCACGGCGGACCTGGTCTTCGACGACGTGCCGGCGATGCCGGTCGGCCGGCCCGGGCAGTACACCGATCGGCCCGGTTTCTGGCATGGCGGCTGCGGCATCGCGGCCTGCTGGTACGGCGGCACGTTGCCGCTGGCTCGGGCGGTGCTGGCCAGCGTCCAGGATGGCGGCGGCGTGAGTGACCATGGTGGCGAGGCTGTCGCGAGCAGCGGAGCGAACGCGGCGATGAGCGGTGAAGCCGTCGCGAGCAGCGGAGCGAACGCGGCGATGAGCGCTCGCCCGAAGAGCAAGCAGATCTCGCCGCACGCGCAGGCCCATCTGGGCGCGATCGACCTGGCGCTGTGCTCGCTGCGCGCACTGCTGACTGACACCGCGGCCTGGCTGGACGCGAACCCCGCGGCCACGGCCGCCGGGCCTGCGTTGCGGCTGCGCGGTGCGGCCGACGCGACGGCTCGGCTGGTACTGGACCATGCCGGACGAGCGCTCGGCGCCGGCCCGCTGTGCCGGGATCCTTCGGTGGCCCGGCATTTCGCCGACCTGCCGATCTTCATCCGGCAGACGCATGCCGAGCGGGACCTGGCCGAGCTCGGCGGCCTGATCGCCTCGGAAACCGGAGTGGCCGAGGCATGGCAGCTGTGAACGAGGACTATCCGGCGCGGATGTATGCCTCCGGGCCGGATCCGTGGCGGATCAGCGAGGGTTTCTACGAGGCACGCAAGCGGCAGATCCTGCTGAGTTGCCTGCCTGAACCGCGCTACGTCCATTGCTTCGAACCGGCCTGCGGCAACGGCGAGCTGAGCGTGCAGCTGGCCGGACGCTGCGATCGGCTGCTTGCCTGCGATATCGCCGAGCCTGCGGTCGACCGGACCGCCACCCGACTGGCAGACCATCCTGGGGTTCAGGTTCGCCGGCTGGCGATGCCGGCGGACTGGCCGGATGAGCGGTTCGACCTGATAGTGCTGAGCGAATTCGGCTACTACCTATCTTGGCCGGAGTGGCAATCGGTGGTGTCCCGGACGGCCGGCTCGCTGACCGGGCAGTGGACCGTGATCGCCTGCCATTGGCTGCCGGACTTTGCCGAGCGGCGGATCGGTACCGAGGAGCTGCATGCTGAGTTGGCCGCCCGGCTGCCGGGTCGGCATGTGCTGCGGCTGCGGGACGAGGACTTCTGGCTCGATGTGTTCACCGGCCGGTCGGACAGCTTGGCGAGTCGCGAGGGGCGACGTTAATGCCGAGGTTTTAAAGACAAAGGCGCAGCGATGAGGAGTTGCGTTTCTGCTGCGGTTGCGTTGCTGGCTTTCGGTTTCGCCTTTACTGATAAGACAATTCGTGGATGCGAGACTTGCCTAGCGCTGTTCGACCAGGTAGAATCGAATACGTGATCGAGCCTGCGACCGCTACGGACGACGGGTTGCTTGCCGAGATCGTAGAGTTGGAGGCGGAGCTTTCTCGGTTGCAGTACCGGCAGTTGGCGGTGCTGGCCGAGTTGAACTCGCGGAATGTGCCGGGCACTTTGGGCTTTCGCGGACTGGCTGATCTGATCAGGGTGCAGGTGCGGTGTACTCGTGCGGAGGCGTGCAAGCGGGCAGTAGCTGTGGAGCGGTTCGGTGCCCGGCGCAGCCTGACTGGCGAGTCGCTGGAGCCGGTTTTTCCCGACACCGCCGAGGCATTGTCGGCTGGCGAGCTCGGTGCGGAGCATGCGGCGGCGATTGCTGAGACGGTTGAGGCGATTCCCGCGAAGGATCAGGCTGAGCACGCCACCTCGGTCGAGACCACGCTGCTGGAGCATGCCCGTACCAGTGACCCGCGCACGATCCGGTTGCTGGGGCAGCGGATTCTGGCTCATCTGGATCCGGACGGGCCGAGCCCGGACGAGCAGCGGCAGCAGCAGGCCCACCGGCAGTTGAGACTGAACCGACTTCCCGACTCCACCGGACTATTGGACGGCCGGCTGTCGCCGTCCTGTCAGGCCATTTGGGAAGCCATCCTCACTCCGCTGGCCGCCGCCCGTCCCGATGACGCTTTGGGTCCGGACGACCGCACCATCAGCCAGCGGATGCACGACGCGTTCGAAGAAGCCGGCCGCCGCCTGCTCGCCACCGGCGACCTACCGAACCATGCCGGACTACCGAGTCAGCTGATCATCACCATGAGCCTGACCGATCTGGAACGTCGAGCGGGCCGGGCCACGACCCACCACGGCGGCACCCTGTCCATCGACGAAGCGCTCCGGTTGGCCGCCGACGGTCACCTGCTACCCGCGATCCTCAACGACGCCGGCGGCATCCTCGCCTACGGCACCGGCCACCGACTCGCCACCCCCGGACTGCGCAAAGCCGCCTTCGCCCGAGACCGTGGCTGCACGTTCCCCGGCTGTGACCGCACCGCCGCGCAGTCTGAGATCCACCACGCCACCGACTGGGCAAAAGGCGGCGAAACCAACCTGGACAACCTCGCAATCGCCTGCGCGTATCACAACAACCACGCCCCCAAAATGGGCTGGCGGACCGTCCTGCTCGACGGCGTCCCACACTGGCAACCACCGGCCTGGCACTCAGACCAGCGACCACAACGCAACTACCTACATCACCCCGAACTACTTATGACGTGACGTGACTAGCCCAGCTCGCGCAGCCGTGGCAACAGGTCGGCGTAGAAGTCGAAGAAGCCGGTGTAGGAGGTCGCCGGTTCCGAGCCGCCCATCTGGGAGATGTAGATCTCGTCGAAGCCAGCCTCGGCGAACGGCTTGAAGGCCTGCAGGTGGCGGTCGGTGTCGGCGCCGTAGGCGATCGACTCGGCGGTCATCTGCTTGGTGACCAGCTGGCTCGCCTGCTCGAAGTGCTTCGGGCTGGGCAGAACCTGGGACAGCTCACCGGGCACGCCGGAGTTCGCCCACAATCGATGCGCGGTCGCCACGCAGGTGTCGTCATCGGTGCCCCAGCAGACCTTGTAACCGGCCTGGGTCGGCTTGCCGGCCCCGCCGCTGTCGGCGAACAGTTGGAGCAGCTCGCGGTCCGGCATGGTGCAGGCGAAGCCGTCGCCGATCCGGCCGGCCAGCTTCACCGCCTTGGGGCCGAAACCGGACACGTACACCTGCGGCGGGGTAGCCGGCCTGCTGTACAGCCGCGCGTCGTCGACGGTGTAGTGGGTGCCGCGGTGGCTGACGAAACCGTCCGTGCTCCACAGCAATCGCATCACCTCGACCGCCTCCTCGAGCATCTCCAGCCGGACGTCCGCGCTGGGCCAGTTGGCGCCGGTGATGTGCTCGTTGAGTGCCTCGCCGCTGCCCACCCCCAGGACGAACCGGCCGTCCAGCAGCAGGCTTGCGGTCGCTGCCGCCTGGGCCACGATCGCCGGGTGCATGCGGACCGTCGGGCAGGTGACCGCGGTGGTCACCGGCAGCCGGCAGACCTGGGAGATGGCACCGATGATCGTCCAGACGAACGGGCTCTCACCCTGCTCGTCGTTCCAGGGATGGAAGTGGTCGGAGATCCACAGCGCGTCGAAGCCGGCCCGCTCGGCGGCGACCGCCTGCTCGACCAGCTCGGCGGGGGAGTATTCCTCGCAGGACAGGAAGTATCCGATTCTCATTCCGCAACTCCTCGCGGTTTCGTATCGGCCTGGCTGCTCAGCCGCCAAGTCCAACCTACCGTCCGAGCCAACCGATCCCGAACGGGCCGCCGCCGATCGATGGCGGCTTCGTCGGCGGACGGGCTATGGTCAGAATCGGGCTGAAGCTACAGCTGGCTACCGCACGAGTGGTAACGGAGCTGTCGCATGACCGCACTGTCCGCGCTGGCCGACCGGCTGGTCGACAAGATCGAACGCGTCAAGTCGCTCGACGCACTGGCCGACCCGGTTGCCGATCTGGTGACGAAGCCGTTGAAGTCAAAGCTGATTCGCGATCTGGTCAGCGGCACCGCGACCGGTCACCCGGCTCACCCGCTGCTGGTCACGCTGCCGATCGGCTCGTTCGTGATGGCCAGTGCGCTGGACGTCTCCGGTGCCGAGCACGCACCCGCGGCCCGCAGGCTGGTCGGCCTCGGCGTGCTCAGCGCGCTGCCGGCCGCGCTGACCGGAGCCAGCGACTGGTCCTACACCAGCGGTGCCGAGCGCCGAGTCGGCTTCGTGCATGCGAGCGTCAATACCCTGGCGCTGTCGTGCTACACCGGCAGTTGGCTGGCCCGGCGGCGGGATCGGCAACTGCTCGGCGCCGCATTGGCCGGCGGCGGCGCGCTGCTGCTGACGGTGGGCGGCTGGCTGGGTGGTCACCTGACCTACGCCCGCGGGGTCGGAGTCGATACCACCGCCTTCTCCGTGGGCACCGAGGATTGGCAGGACGCGGTCGCCGAGGCGGAGCTGATCGAGGGGCAGCCGATGCTGGTGTACGCGGCGCGCCAGCCGGTGCTGCTGATTCGGCTGGACGGCGAATTGTTGGCCATCGACGACCGGTGCACCCACCGCGGCGGCCCACTGCACGAGGGAGAGGTGGCCGACGGCTGTGTCAGCTGTCCCTGGCACGGCAGCCGGTTCCGACTGGCCGACGGTGCGGTGATGGCCGGGCCGGCCGTCCGTCCGCAGCGCACCTGGGAGGTCCGTACCCGCTACGGCATGGTGCAGCTGCGAGTGCCGGATGAGGTCGGCTCCTTGCGCGCGAACCCGGTTTCCTGACCTCTCACCTTCGGCACGACACCTTCGACCGCGGACTCCGGCACATGACGCAACGCGAAACCATCCGGCGGCTGCTGAAGGCCGCTGGGCGGAGCTACGCACGGCAGGCCGGCATCAGGCTCACCGACACGCCTGCACCGCTCTACCAGTTGCAGGTGCTGGCGTTGCTGCTGAGCACCCGGATCACCAGCTCGATCGCGGTGGTGGCCGCCCGGGAACTGCGCCTGGCCGGCTACACCACGCCGGAGCGGATGCGCCAGGCCGGCTGGGCGGACCGGGTGGCCGTACTCGGCCGGGCGCACTACCGGCGATACGACGAGAGCACCGCCACCCGGCTGGGCGACGGTGCTCAGTTGCTGATCGACCGGTACGGCGGCGACCTGCGCAAGCTGGCCGAGCGAGGCGGCCATGACCCGGCTCGGGTAGCCGAGCTGCTACAAGACTTTCCGGGCATCGGTCCGCTCGGCGCGGCCATCTTCCTGCGCGAGGCGCAGACGATCTGGAAATGGCTGCAGCCCTACCTGGACGAGCGGGTGGCCGCGGCGGCCGAGGAGTTCGGCCTGCCGCGCACCGCCCGCGGCCTCGCCTCCGCCGCCGGGACGGCCGACCTCAGCCGGATCTCCGCGGCGCTGATCCGGGCCAGCACCGACCGCGAGGTACGCGCCAAGGTGCTCGGCGAGGACGGCGAGTCCTAGCACCCCGCCAGGATCGGTCGGCTCAGCGCTGGTCGTCAGGCGCCAGTTCGTCCGTTGCGAATGGGTTCGAGCCCAGTTCGCCGGGGTTGGGCAGCGGTGGCACGGTTGGTAGCGGCGGCGCCGTGGGCAGCCGCGGCACGGCCGGCGGCGCGGACGCGTCCAGCGGTGGCGTCAGGGCCAAGGATTCCGACATTCCCTCGTGCGCCGCGCGACTGTCCGGGTCGTCGTCGGAGGCACGCAGGTTGCCCGCCTCGGGTTGCGACGCGGCCGGCGGCAGGTTGGAGTCGAACCAGCCGTCGGTGGAGATCGCCGCACCCGGGCCGCCGGAGTCGCCAGCCGAGGTGCCGCCACCGGTGGAGGTGGCGGCCAGCCAGGACGGCACCCCGTTACCGCTGCCGTCGCCGGAGCCGCTGCCCGACCCGCCACCGGCCAGGCCGGCCAGGCCCTCCAACGCCTTGCTGAACTCGCTCGGCACGATCCACATCTTGTTCGCGTCACCCTGCGCGATCTGCGGCAGCGTCTGCAGATATTGGTAGGCGAGCAGCGCCGGATCCGGCTTGGCCGCGTGGATCGCGTTGAACGTGGTCTCGATCGCCTTGGCCTGGCCCTGCGCGCTCAGGTACCGAGCCGCGCGCTCACCCTCGGCCCGCAGGATCCGAGACTGCCGATCGGCCTCTGCCGAAAGGATGGCGGCGGTCTTGGCACCCTCGGCAGCCAGGATCTGGGCGGCCTTCTGGCCCTCGGCGGTCTTGATCGCCGACTCCCGCTGCCCCTCGGCGGACAGGATGATGGCCCGCTTGTCCCGGTCGGCGCGCATCTGCTTCTCCATGGCGTCGCGGATCGAGGCGGGCGGCTCGATGGCCTTGATCTCGACCCGCGCCACCCGGATTCCCCACGGGCCGGTCGCCTCGTCCAGCACGCCGCGCAGCTGGGTGTTGATGCTGTCCCGGCTGGTCAGCGTCTGCTCCAGGTTGAGCGCGCCGACCACGTTGCGCAGGGTGGTGATGGTCAGCTGCTCGACCGCCTGGATGTAGTTCTGGATCTCATACGTCGCCGCGCGCGGGTCGGTGACCTGGAAGTAGATCACCGAGTCGATACCCACGGTCAGGTTGTCCGAGGTGATCACCGGCTGCGGCGGGAAGCTGACCACCTGCTCGCGCATGTCGATCAATGGACGCATCCGGTCCACGAACGGCACCAGCACCGCGACACCCGGTCCCTGGGTGCGGGTGTAGCGACCGAGCCGCTCGACGACTGCCGACTTCGCCTGCGGAATGATCCGGACGCTGCGCAGCAGCGTGCCGATCACCAATACCGCCAGGACGATCACTACGATGAGTGCCGCGTCCATTTCAGATTCCCCTCAATCTGTATGTGAATTCGCTTGGCTGCTGTCCCACACGACCGCGGTCGCACCGGCGATCTGGATCACCTGCACCGTGCTGCCCGCCTCGATCACCTGGTGATGGTCGGAGGCTCGCGCCGACCACTCGGAGCCGTTGAGCCGGATCCGGCCACCGCTGGCGTCCACCCGGCTGAGCACGATGGCGTCCTTGCCGACCAGTGCGTCCGTTCCGGTGACGTGGCTGCGCACCGTCAGGTGCCGCTTGGCGACCGGTCGCACCGCGACCAGCAGTCCGGCCGCGGCCGCGATCGCGACCGCGATCTGCACGGTGGGCGGCAGGCCGACGCCGGCGGTGACGGAGCCGGCCACCGCTCCGCCGGCAAGCATGATCAATACCAGGTCGAGCGACATCATCTCGGCACCGGCCAACACCGCGGCGATGATCAACCAGACCAGCCAGGCGTTCATGAATCCATCGAACCACGAGTTGCCCGTGCCGGTGGCCAAATCGTTGTGGAGTCGCCATCGTCACCTCAGCCGGCGCATCCGTACCGACCGGGCAGCAACCGATTAGGCAGTATGAGGTGTGCTCAGTTCGCTGGCGCCGGCCCGACGCCGGCTGCTGCTGGTGGCCGGCACGCTGCTGGCGGTGCTCGTGCTGCTGATCGTCGTGGTGGTCGCGGTGCGGTCGGACGGCCACTCCGCCTCCAGCCCGGCAGCCGCACAGGACCGGCCGGGGCCCGTCCTGCTGGTGCCTGGCTACGGCGGCTCGGTCGGCGCGCTGAGCACGTTGGCGGCCAGGCTGCGGGCGGCCGGCAAGGACGCCTCCGTGGTGAACCTGCCCGGCAACGCGGAGGGTGACCTCGGCGGCCAGGCTGCGGTGCTGGCCACCGCGGCGAAGGCGGCGCTGGCTCGTACCGGTGCGGCGTCGGTCGACGTGGTCGGCTACTCGGCCGGCGGCGTGGTCGCCCGGCTCTGGATCAAGGACTACGGCGGCGCGGCCCCGGTCCGCCGGGTGGTGACGCTCGGATCGCCGCAGCACGGCACCGCGCTGGCCGCGCTCGGCTCGCTGGTGGCCGGCGCCTGCCCGCTGGCATGCCAGCAGCTGGTGCCGACCAGTTCGCTGCTGGCCGCGCTGAACCAGGCGCCGGAACTGCCGGCCGGGCCCGTGTTCGTCTCGCTTTGGTCCAGCCGGGACGAGGTGGTGCTGCCGCCGGACTCGGCCCGGCTAACCGGCGCGGTGAACATCGAGATCCAGCAGGTGTGCGCCAACTCGGTGGTCAGCCACGCTCAGCTGCCGACCGACCCGCTGGTGGCCGCCATGGTGCTCAGCGAGCTGTCCAGCGCACCGGCCCGGGCACTCACCGCCGCGGACTGTGCGGGGTTGCGAGCCGGCTAGCTGGTTAGCTGGTGACGTCCTTGGTGGTGAAGTTCGCCCAGGCGGCGCCGAGGAATACCAGCACGTAGACGGCCTGCAGGCCGACTCCGTGGACCACGTTGCGCCACAGGATCGGATCGCGGAACAGGTCGACGAAGGACAGCCAGTACCTGGTCGGCAGGTAGGGCTGCAAGGCGTGCGCGGCGTCCAGGGTGAGCAGCACCGACGAGCCGATCAGCACGGCCAGCGCACCCAGGCTGGCGCCCAGCCCGGAGTCGCTCACCGTGGACAGGAACAGGGCGATGGCGGCCACCCCGAGCATGGAGAACGCGACGTAGCAGATCGCGATCGCGATCCGGCCGGCGATCTGGCCGGAGGACAGGGTGCTGCCGGACACGCTGGTGACCGCGGCCGAGACCGGCTGGTCGCCGAGCAGGAGCCGGCCGACCACGAAACCGGTGCCGGCGACCACCACCACGGTGGTGCCGACGAAGACGAACACCGCCGACAGCTTGGCCACCAGCAACCGGGTACGTCCCACCGGACGTACCAGCAGGTAGCGCAGGGTGCCGGCGGCGGCCTCGCCGGCCACCGAATCGCCGGCCACCACGGCTACCGCGATCGGCAGGAAGAGCGGCAGCACGATGGCCAGCGCGGCCACCGAGAACAGCGAGCCGTTGGACAGCACCGCCGAGAGGAAGGCCGGCCCCTCACCCGGCCGCGGCCCCAGGTGGGTGATCGCCAGCAGGATCGCCACCAGGGTCGGCAGCGCGTCCAGCAGCACGATGGTCAGCCAGGTGCGGGGGCGGCGGAAGAGCTTGGCGATCTCGATGGCGATCACGGCGGATCCGGCCGATCGGCGCGTTCCGTCTGATCAGCCCGTTCTATCTGATCGGCCCGCGCCACCCGGTCGACCCGGTCCGCGCTGGGCCCGGTCAACTCGAGCACGGCCTGCTCCAGGCTGCGCCGCTGGACCGCCAACTCGGCGATCCGCAACCCGCGGCCGACCAGCCAGCCGTTCAGGCCGGCCGGGTCGGTGCCGGCCACCACCAGTTGGTCATCCGCGATCTCCACCACCCGATCGCCGAGCAGCGTCGCGATGGCCAGCACGTCCGGGCTGCGCAGTACGATTCGTCCGGTCGGTGCCTGCAGTTCGGCCAGCTCGGCCTGCACCACCAGCCGGCCTCGGTCGAGCACACCGACCCGGGTGCACAGCTGCTCCACCTCGGCCAGCAGGTGGCTGGACAGGAAGATGGTGGTGCCGGCCGCGTGCAGCTTCAACAGCAACTGCCGGATCTCCCCGATGCCCTGCGGGTCCAGCCCGTTGGTCGGCTCGTCCAGGATGAGCAGTTCCGGCTGGCGCAGCAGGGCGGTCGCCAGCCCCAGCCGCTGCCGCATGCCGAGCGAATAGGCCTTCACCGGTCGGCGGCCGACCCCGCCGAGCCCTACCTCGTCCAGCACCTCGCCCACCCGCCGGGCGCGATCGGTCGAGCTGCCCCGGGCGGCTCGGTTTCCGCTGGCATCGTTGAGCATCAGGTTCGCCCGGCCGGACAGGTGACCGTACGCCGCGGGGCCCTCCACCAGCGCGCCGATCCGGCCGAGCACCCGGGACGCAGCCTTCGGCATCGGTTCGCCGAACAGTCGGATCTGCCCGGAACTGGCCAGCACCAGTCCGAGCAGCATCCGTACCGTGGTCGTCTTGCCGGAGCCGTTCGCGCCGAGGAAGCCGTAGATGTCGCCGTCCTGGACGTCCAGCTCCACCGAGTCCACCACGGTGAGCGCACCGAATCGCTTGGTCAGCTCGTGGGTGGTGATCATCAGCGTGGCCCGGCCGAGCCGGTCAGTTCCGCGATGGCCTGGCTCAGCGTCTGCTGGGTGACCGTCCCGACCAGCAGCCACGGGCCCGCCGGATTGTCGAAGGAGCTGAGCAGCAGGTTGAGCGGGCCGGCGGACAGCGTCACCGCAGCCTCCCGGTCGCTGCCCGGTCCACCGAACGAGTCCTTCGGATCCAGTTCGTTGTGCAGTGAGTAGGCCAGTCGCCAGGGCAGCGGAACAGCGATGAACTCGGTGACGCCGCGGCCATAGACGCCCACGCTGCCGAGCACGGGTAACTGCGGGTTGCGATCGATGCCGGCCAGCCGGGCGGGCGGCAGGCCGCCGCCGATCCGGTCGATCGTGGTCGCCACGTCCGGGCCGTCGATCGCCTGCACCGTCGCGCCGGCCGGCACCCGGAACTCGGTGGCCGCCCGGCTCGGCCTCGATAGCTTGACATCGAGAAATTGGCTGGTGAGTGCCGGGCTGCCGCCACCCTTGCCGGATACGCTCACGCGCAAAGGCAAGCCGGTGCGCGGATCCGCCCACACGTCGATGTGATCGATCGTCGACACCGTGCTGTTCGGCCGGATCCGCAGGCCGGCCGCGGCCACTCCGGCGACCCGTCGGCTGGCCAGCGACGAGGCCTCCGCCGCGGTCGCCTCGCTGAGCAACCGTTGGGCCAGCTGCGGTGGCAGCAGATCGGCGTCGGTGGGCAGCCGCACCCGTGGCGTTCCGGTGTACTGGGTGAAGGTCGCGGTGCTCTGCTCGTAGTCCCACCGCCAGCTGCCGGTGTCGGTGGTGTGGGTGTCGGTCTCACCGGTGTAACCGAGCGAGTCGATCCGCCAGTCCACGTCCGAGCGCCACCACACCCGAAGCTGGCGGTGGCCACCGAACAGGTCGGGGAGGTTGTCGAACTGGGTGGTGACCGGTAACGCCAGGCCGCCGTCGGACTCGGCGTAGCCGCTGAACGCCACTTGAGCGGACCCTTGGATCCGCTGCAGCAGCGTGCTCGGCGCGACGTGCGGGACCGGCGCCGGCAGCGCCGCCACCATGCCGGGCAGCGCGGCCAACAGCGCTATGCCGGTCAGCACCACCAGCCAGCGCCGCACGGAGGTCATTACTCACGGTACGACGGTGGTCCGGGCCCGGTTCAAGGTTCGCCGGAGAATCGACGGTGCGGCATAGTGGCCGCATGGCGAGACGAATGTCGTCCGAGGAGGCCTACCGGTTCCTGGCCGAGGGGCGCCGGACCGGCAAGGTGGCAACCGCGCGAGCCGACGGCAGCCCGCATGTGGCGCCGATCTGGTTCGTGCTCGATGGTGCGGATCTGGTGTTCATGACCGGTGCCGAGACGGTGAAGGGACGGGCGCTGCGCCGGGATCCGCGGGTGGCGCTGGCCGTCGATCTGGAGGCACCGCCGTACGCGTTCGTGCTGGTCGAGGGCACCGTCACGCTGTCCGAGGACGTCGAGGAGATGCTTCCGCTGTCGATCACGATCGCCGCCCGCTATCTGGGCGAGGACCTGGCCGAGCAGTTCGGCCGCCGCAACGCCGTGCCCGGCGAACTGCTGGTACGCCTGACGCCGAGCAAGATCGTCGCCGTCGACGACCTGGTCGGTGAGTGATCGCCAGACTGCGTGGCCAGCCGGGCTAATTCGGTTGCCAGCGCCCTGCCCGATGGCCTGAGATAGGGCCATGACTGCTGTCCGGTACTGCCCGCGCCACCCGTCTGCCGTCCGGCGGTCGGGTGTCCAGCAGTCCGAGCTCCCGGAAGGTCCACCCGCTGCCGGCACATGATCGCCGGCCTGGTAGCCGGCCTGCTGGCTGGCTACGCGGTCGCCCTGCCGCTCGGTGCGATCGGCAGCTACCTGATCAGCCTGACCGCCCGTACGTCGCTGCGGATCGGGGTCGCCGCCGCGCTGGGAGTGGCGATGGTGGACGGTGGGTATGCGCTGCTGGCGGTGCTCGCCGGTGCCGCTGCCTCGGCTGCCCTGGCGCCGTGGGCTGCCGCATTGCGCTGGTCGGCGGTACTGGTGCTGCTGTTACTCGCCGGCCGGGCGCTGGTCGCCGCGCGTACGGCACCGGCCGGTGCCGCACCCGAGCCGGCCAGGCAGCCACGGCCGATCGCCGTGTTCGGCCAGTTCGTCGCGTTGACCGCGATCAACCCCGGCACCCTGATCTCCTTCACCGCACTGGTGATCGGAGCCCGACTGGGTAGCTCACTACCGCCGGCCGGCCGGGCACTGTTCGTGCTCGGCACGCTCGTCGCCTCGGCAAGCTGGCAACTGGCGCTGGCCGCCGCCGGCGTGGTGCTAGGCCGGTTGCTGCGTACCCGCGGGGCGCTGCTGAGCTACCTGTCGGCCGGCCTGCTGGCTGTGCTCGCTCTCACCCTGGCGATCGGCGTTACCGGCTGACCTGCGGTTCTATCCTGAGAATGCCGGGCTGTTCCGGGTTCCGTCCGAGGGATGTGAGCCAGATGCGCGAAGTGGCCGAACCTTCACACGAACCGGCCGAGCCATCGCTACGAACCGTGCTGGCGCGGACGTTGGTGCTCGGCGTCTTTGCCGGAGTGCTGATCGGACAGCTGTACCTGCTGGCAACAGCCATTGCCTTCGGTTTCTGGTCCGGGTACCCGGCGGTCGCCGCCATCGCGATGGCTTGGCCGGTACTCACCGGCAGGCCCTGGCTGCCGCCCGGCCTGAGCATGCCGGCCGGTGCCGGTCGAGGATGAGCGGGATGCCGGCGTCGTGGCGGTTGGTGCTGGTCCGGACGTACGTGCTCGGCGTGCTGGGCGGCGCGGTGATCGCCGAGGTCTGCTTCTGGATGATCGCCGTCCTCAACTGGTCCGACCCGTCGCCCGGCGAGCTCGCCATCTCGCTCGCCTGGATCCCCGTGGTGGCATGGATAGGTGGCTTGATCGGTGTGGTGGAGGCGACGGTCACGCTGATCGCGGTGCTGCTGCTCGGCCCGATCCGGCGATGGGCACCGTTGACGATCCTGGTCGCCGGGGCAGCGTCGGCGGCGGCGCCTTTCTGGCTGACCTTTCGGGACGGCTGGCCACGGGAGCATGGCAGCCCGGCCTGGATCGCATTGTCCTGCGCGGCCTGGGCGGCCGGTGCACTGTTGATCTGGCCGGCGCTGACCGGTCGGACGTGGCTGCCGGCCTGGCTGGGTCGGTTGGCTGCTGGGTGAGTCCGCTCGCGATTCAGTGTGGATGGACGGCGAAGACGTGCGCGACCTGCAGCGGGCTCAGCCGGACGTAGTTGTGCTCGCCCCACTCGTAGTTGGTTCCGCTGAGCAGGTCCGAGGCGGTGAACCCGCGCTGCCAGTCCACGCCCAGCTCGTCCAGCCGCAGGTGCACCCAGCCGTCCCGGACGTTGTGCGGGTCGGTGGTGCAGACGACCAGAATGGTGTCGCCGGTGTTGGCGTCCCGCTTGGAGAAGGCCAGCAGCGCGTCGCTCTCGCTGTGGTGGAAGCGCAGGTTGCGCAGCTGGTGCAGGGCCGGGTGAGCGCGCCGGATCTCGTTCAGCCGCTTCATGAACGGGGCCAGCGACTCACCGCGCTCGATGGCACCGGTGAGGTCACGTGGCCGTAGCTGGTACTTCTCCGAGTTCAGGTACTCCTCGCTGCCCGGTCGCACCGGGATGTTCTCGTACAGCTCGTAGCCGGAGTAGATGCCGTAGGTCGGCGAGAGCAGCGCGGCGAGCACCAGCCGTAGCGCGAACGCCGCCCGGCCACCGTTGACCAGGAACTCGTTGAGGATGTCCGGGGTGTTCGGGAAGAAGTTGGGCCGCATGTAGTCGGCCGCGGCGACCAGTTCCTCGCCGTACTGCTGCAACTCCCAGGCGGTGTTTCGCCAGGTGAAGTAGGTGTAGCTCTGGGTGAAGCCGATCCGGGCCAGTTCGTGCATCATGGCGGGACGGGTGAACGCCTCGGCCAGGAACAGCACGTCCGGATCCTTGGCCTTGACGTTGCCGATCAGCCACTGCCAGAAGTTCAGCGGCTTGGTGTGCGGGTTGTCGACCCGAAAGATCTTCACCCCGCGGTCCACCCACAGCATGGTGATCCGCAGCACCTCGCGGCCCAGCCCGGCCGGGTCGTTGTCGAAGTTCAGCGGATAGATGTCCTGATACTTCTTCGGCGGGTTCTCGGCGTAGGCGATGCTGCCGTCCGGCATGGTGGTGAACCACTCCGGGTGCTTCTCCACCCAGGGATGGTCGGGCGCGCACTGCAGCGCCAGATCCAGCGCCACCTCCAGGTTCAGCTCGTGCGCGCGAGCGACGAACGCGGCGAAGTCCTGCTCGTCGCCGAGGTCGGGATGGATCGCGTCATGGCCGCCCTCGGTCGAGCCGATCGCCCACGGCGAGCCGACATCGGTGGGCTTGGCGTTGAGCGTGTTGTTCGGTCCCTTGCGGTTCACCCGGCCGATCGGGTGGATCGGCGGCAGGTAGACCACGTCGAAGCCCAGGTCGGCGACGTAGTCCAGGTGCCGAGTGGCGTCGGCCAGCGTGCCGTGCCGTCGGGGTCGGGCCGGATCGTCCGGGTCACCGGCCAGCTCGGCGCCGACCGAGCGGGGGAAGAACTCGTACCAGGCGCCGTAGAGCGCGCGTTCCCGGTCCACCCAGATGCCGTAGCGGGGGGAGCGGGTGACCAGTTCCCGGACCGGATGGGCATGGGCCAGCGCGCGCGCCTCGGCCGACATCGCCCGGGTGATCCGCAGCGGCACGTCGTCGGTGTCCCGACGCAGGTCCTCGGCCACCGAGCGGGCCAGCTCGGCGGCCTCGGTTCCAGCGGCCTCGGTCCCAGTGGCCTCGTCTCCAGTGGCCTCGTTTGCGGCGGCCTTGTGTCCAGTTGCCTTCGGCCCGGCCACCGACTCGGCCACCTGTTCGAAGAGCCGGGCGCCGATCTCGAAGTCGTTGGCGAGCTCCGAGGCGGTCTGGCCGGCGTCCACCTTCACCTCGACGGCGTGGTACCAGGTAGCAAGCGGATCGCTCCAGGCCTCCACCACGAAGGTCCAGGCACCGGTCCGGTCGGCGACCACCTCGGTCCGCCAGCGGTCGGTACCGCCACCGAGCGGGCGCATCCGGTTCAGCGGCGCCTCCTCGCCGGTCGGCGAGCGCCAGAGCACCGAGGCGGCTACCGCGTCGTGCCCCTCCCGGAAGACGGTTGCCTCGATGGCCACCGCCTCCCCGATCACCGCGCGGGACGGCAGTTCGCCGTAGGCGATTACCGGATGTACCGAGTTCAATCCCAGTCGTCCAGCCACGTCCCCACCGTAGCGCGTGCCCGATGGCCGAGCAGCGTGCATTGTCAACAAGCGGCCAGCACGCGGGGATGCGCCGGAAGCGTTCCCAGCTGCCGCTAGGGTAGGCGGCATGAAGGCACTCCGACGTCTCACCGTCCGCGCTGCGCTGCCCGCGCAACTCGTTCCGCTCGGCGAGATCGTGGCGAACCTGCGCTGGTCCTGGCACCCGGAATCGCTGGATCTGCTGGAGTCGGTCGACTCCGAGCTGTGGAACGAGTGCAACGGCGACCCGACCGCGATGCTGGGTGCGGTGAGCAATGCCCGGCTGGAGGCGTTGGCCAAGGACCGCAAGTTCCTGCGCCGGCTGTCCGACATCTCCGACGATCTCCGGGACTATCTGGAGCAGCCGCGCTGGTACCAGCGGCAGCAGGAGGTGCTGGCCGAGGCCGGCGAGTCGCCGCTACCGAACTCGATCGCATACTTCTCCCCGGAGTTCGGCATCACCGAGGTGCTGCCGCAGTACTCCGGCGGCCTGGGCATCCTGGCCGGCGACCACCTGAAGTCGGCCTCCGACCTCGGCGTGCCGATCATCGGGGTGGGCCTGCTCTACCGGGCCGGCTACTTCACCCAGTCGCTATCCCGGGAGGGCTGGCAGCAGGAGCGCTACCCGTCCCTGGACGCTCAGGGCCTGCCGATCACGCCGCTGCGCGATGTCGAGCAGAACCTGGTCCGGGTCAGCCTCGACCTGCCGCACGGCCGGGTGCTACACGCCCAGGTGTGGGTGGCCTCGGTCGGCCGGGTGCCGCTACTGCTGCTGGATTCCGACGTCGAGGACAACGATTCGGCCGCCCGCGGGGTGACCGATCGGCTGTACGGCGGTGGCCCCGAGCACCGTCTGGTGCAGGAGCTGCTGCTGGGCATCGGTGGCGTGCGGGCCGTGCGGGCCTACTGTGCGGTGACCGGCCGCCCGGCGCCCGAGGTGTTCCACACCAACGAGGGACATGCCGGCTTCCTCGGTGTCGAGCGGATCAGCGAGCTGGCAAACGGTCCGGCCGGCCTGAGCTTCGACGAGGCGCTGACCGCCACCCGGGCCGGCACCGTGTTCACCACCCACACCCCGGTACCGGCCGGCATCGACCGGTTCGATCGTGAGCTGGTGGAGGCCTACCTGACCGGCGTACCCGGCGTGCCGGTGGAGAAGATCTTGGCGCTGGGTGCCGAGGAGGATCCGGCCAAGTTCAACATGGCCTACATGGGGCTGCGGCTGGGTCAGCGGGCCAACGGCGTCGCGCAGTTGCATGGCCGGGTCAGCCGGGCCATGTTCAACAACCTGTGGCCGGGCTTCGACGCCGACGAGGTGCCGATCACCGCGATCACCAACGGCGTGCACGCGCCGACCTGGATGGCCCGCGAGATCCAGGACCTGGCCGAGCGGGTGGTGGGCGCCGAGGCGATCTCGGCCGGCCACGGCTGGGACGCGATCAACGAGGTGAGCGACGCCGAGTTGTGGAACCTCAAGCACGAGCTGCGGGAACGGCTGGTGAACGAGATCCGGCGCCGGATCCGGCAGTCCGGCCTGGAGCGGGGCTATTCCGGAATGGAGCTGGGCTGGACCACCACCGCCTTCGATCCGGACATCCTGACCATCGGCTTCGCTCGCCGGGTGCCGTCCCACAAGCGGCTGACCCTGATGCTGCGGGATCCGCAGCGGTTGAAGAAGCTGCTGACCGATCCGGACCGGCCGGTGCAGATCGTGGTGGCCGGCAAGTCGCACCCGGCCGACGACGGCGGCAAGGAACTGATCGCCCAGCTCGTCCGGTTCGCCGACGATCCGGAGGTCCGGCATCGGATCGCCTTCCTGCCCGACTACGACATCGGCATGGCCCGCTACCTGTACTGGGGCAGCGACGTCTGGCTGAACAACCCGCTGCGGCCGTTGGAGGCCTGCGGCACCTCGGGCATGAAGGCCGCACTGAACGGTGGCCTGAACCTGTCCATCAAGGACGGCTGGTGGGACGAGTGGTGTGAGGACGGCAAGAACGGCTGGGAGATCCCATCCGCCGACGAGTCGCTGTCCGGTACCACCGACGAGCACCGGGACTCGGTCGAGGCCGCCGCGCTGTACGAGCTCATCGAACACCAGGTCGCCCAGCGCTTCTACACCCGCGACTCGGCCGGCATCCCTACCCAGTGGATCGCCATGGTGCGATACACCCTGAAGTCGCTCGGGCCGAAGGTGCTGGCCACCCGGATGGTGCAGGACTACATCCGCAAGCTCTACGCGCCGGCCGCCCGTTCGGCCGCGCAGCTGACCGCCGCGGACTTCGCCGCGGCCAAGGAGCTCACCGCCTGGAAGAACGCGGTCGCCGGCGCTTGGAAGAACGTCGTGGTCCGGCATGTGGAATCCACTATCGAGGGGGATCCGACCCTGGGCGGTTCGCTCGGCCTGCGGGCCGACGTGGCGCTAGGCGGCCTGCGCGCCTCCGATGTCGAGGTGCAGGCGGTGTATGGCTCCGTGGACGCGGACAACCGGCTGACCAGCTACCAGATCCTGCCGCTGGAACTGGCCGAGGAGCGCGACGGGGCGTGGGTGTTCGCCGGCGAGATTCCGCTGAGCAAGGCGGGGCCGTTCGGTTACACGGTCCGGGTACTGCCGCAGCACCCGCTGCTGGCCAGCGATGCCGAACTGGGCCTGGTGGCCACCGCGGCCCAGCTGTAGTCCACGCCAGGCCCGGTCCGCCGGCGAGACCGGGTTGTCGCTCGGTCGGCGTCCTCAGTACCGCTGGGCCAGGCCGTAGTCATGCCCATTCGGACGTCGACACTCCGGCATCCGAATGACTGCACCGGCTGAGGCTTATTCGTATGATGCTCGAACGCTGTCGATCCACGCGGCCACGGGAGGCTAACGCCAGTTGAGGCATTTCCGATCGGTGTAGCCAGCCGAACGAAATGGACGTGTTAGAGCGAATCATCCTATCCGCTTATAGTCCGCGCGCCGGACTTCGACCGGCCGGGTAGGCTGGCGCCGGCACTGGCCCTCCCAACCCCAACAGTTTCTGAGGCGTATCGAGTTCAGTATGGAGTCATACGAATGACGAATCATGTGGCCCCTGAATATTTCCGCACGCTCCGGCGATACCGGGCGGCGCTGGTCGGGGGCCCGGCCCACGCAGTCAGTCCAGCCGGCTCGGTGCGATGAGCCACTCGTTTTCGCATTCCTCGTGGCCGGCGTGCTGACGGCTCTGCGGGCAACGGGGCGGGTTATGGCGCTGGCAACAGCGTTGGCAACAGCGCGAAATGGCGCCGGCTCGGCCGCGCGGCGGATTCCTCACGCAGCGGGCTGGCTGCGGGCTCGTCCGCGCCCGCAGCGGCCCGGGCAGCTGCCGCGTCCCGCCGGCCGGCCGGACGACTCGATCCGCCCCCTATCCGCATGAGAGGGCTGGCTATCCGCATGAGAGGGCTGGCAGGAATGTCCGCGCTGGTGTGCAAGCTGCTCGGCCTGTTCTCGCGTCGCGGCCGGTCGAGGCCGGACCGTGATGGTCGGCCGACTTCCGAGTCCGGTGGCCAGGCAAGGCTGCCAGCTCGGAACGACCTGGCGAGGTCCGCGGCAACCGGTCCCGGCGGCGTGCCAGGTGCCGGGACCGAGCGCTGGGAGTGCGCCGAGCTCGGCGACCAGCCGCTCACCCTGACGCGCCTGCGGGTGGTGCGAGAGCTCGTGGTGCGCCGGCCGGCCGCGCTCACCCTGGAGGTACTCGCGGCGGCACCCGCGCTGCTCGCCGTGGTACTGCTCGAGCGCGGTCCACTACCTCGTCCGGTGGCGGCCGAACTCGCCCGGCGGCAGATCGCGACCGTCTGGCGACTGCGCTCGGTGGAGCCGCCTCGAACGAGGACCCGATCATCGGCCCGCTCGGTGCCGGCCGGCTGCGCCGTGACCAGGCGGGGAACATCGCCGTGACTCGAGCCGCGCCCGAGCACGTTCTCGTGATCCACCGCTGGCGGGACGGCGGACCGCTCTACGAGCGGTACCTCGACCACCTGGTGCTCGACGTCAGCTACATCGCGACATCGGCGGCCGCGACGTCGGTGCCGCGCACGGCGGCCGGCGTCGAGGTGGTGCACCGCACCGATGACCTGGCCGCGCTGGCCACCGCGGCTGCTCGGCTGCGGCAACGGGTCGGCCCGCCGACCCGGATCGTGGCGCTCGCCGATGCCGATTCCGATGTGGCGGCCGAGCTTCGGGTGCTGCTCGGCTGCCCCGGCGAGACGCCGGCCAGCCAGGCCCTGCTGCGGGATCGGCACGCGATGCTCACCGCGGTGGCCGCCGCCGGGCTCCGGGTGCCGCCGTTCGCGGTGGTGTCGCAGAGTTCGGACGCCATGCGGCTGCTGGCCGAAGAGCAGGTTCCGCTGCTGCTGACCACCCGGTTCGGCAGTGCCAGCGCGCAGGAGTTGCTCGTCGAGTCACCGGCCGATGCCGAGCGGCTCGGCGGGCCGCTGGCCGAGCCGATGGTGGCCAAGGCGGTCGGCTCGGCACGCCGATATTCGGTCGACGGCATCTGGGACGGCAACCGGCTGCTCTACTGGCGCAGCGCTCGGTATCTCAGCCCAGCTGGCGGCTTACCCGGCGGCTCGTCCGACGGCTGGCTCGGATCGATCGAGTTGGACGGCACCGAGGCGACGGGCACCGGTTCGGATCGTCTCGGTTCGGATCGTCTCGGGTCGGATCGTCTCGGTTCGGCCGGCTTGCCGACCCGGCTGGCCGACTTCGCGACCGCCGCGCTGAGCGTGCTCGTCAAGCGCCCGGCGGTGGTGCACGTGGCGGTGTTCGATCAGGCGATTGCCGGTGGTGAGCCCCGACTCGGCTTCGACTGGGCCAGCACCGGTCTTGCCGGTGGCGAGCTGCCGCTGCTATGGCAGGAGGTGCACGGCGTGGACCTGGCCGCGGCCGCGATCGCCAGTCAGCTCGACCGACCGTTACCGCAGCTGGGAACGCCCGGCGCGGGCCAGGTCGGTGGTTGGTTGCAGATCTTCCCGACGGTGCCGCCACCGTGCCGGGTGACGTCCGTCGACTTCTCACCCGGCGAGTGGGCGCCGTACGCGATGGCGTTACCGAGGGTGGGTGAGCTCATCCCGGCGGGCGAGCGGGTGGCCGCCAGCCTGCGCTTCCGGGCGGCCGGTACGGCCGAGCTGGAGCGGGCGATGCGAGCGGCCGCGGGCAATCTCCGGCTGGCCTGCTCGCCGCTGTAGGCGTACCGGGCAAGCCTCCCCGCCGTAGGCGGCGTACCGGGTAAGCCTCGCTACTGTAGGCGGCGTACCGGGCAAGCTCAGCGGGACCGGACCGAGTCCCGCGCGGTGATGCTCACCGGCAGCTGCTGGGAGGATGCCGCCTCGTGCCGGAGCAGGTTCAGCAACGAGAGCATGGCGAGCGATCCGAGTGCCGCGGAGGGCACGCTGGCCGTGGTCAGGCCGGGATGCAGCGCCTCGGCGATCGGCAGGTCGTCGTGGCCGACCACCGACAGGTCATCGGGAATGCGCAGGCCGAGGGCCGCCGCCTCGATATAGACGGCGATGGCGATATTGTCGTCCTCGCAAATTATCGCGGTGGGCCGGTCGGCATTGCCGAGCAATTCGCGGGCCGCGACCCGAGCCTTGGGTAATTCGAATGTGGTCGGGTGTACGACGAGCTCGGCCGCCTCGTGGGAAAGGGTTTGCGCCGCCGCATAATGCTTGCTGGACATCAGCCAGGAACCGGGCTGGTTCACCTGCAGATATCCGATTCGGCGATGGCCTCGCTCTAGGAGCATTCGGCACATATCACGCATGCCCGCGGCGACGTCGGAGTTTATGGTCACTTCCATCGACTTGGGATTGGTGTCGATGCCGACCGCCGGCAGATGGGCTATCGAGTCGATCGAGTCACCGGCATCCCGGCAGACCAACACACCGTCCACCAGGTAGCCGGGGACTGGCACCGAGGAGCTCAGCACCGCTGGCGGCGCGGCGATGACCACGCTGTAACCGGCCTGCTGGGCCTCGGTGTTGATGCCGGCATGCAACTCGGCGAAGGTCGGAATGGCCAACTCCGGCAGCACCGCGAGTACCGTGCCGGTCTGCTCCATCCGCAGGCCGCGGGCCACCAGGTTCGGCCGGTACTGCAGCTGCCGGGCACAGGCCCGGATCCGCTCGGCGGTGTCGGTGCTCACCCGGCCGCGCCACTTGCCGGAGAACACCAGGGAGACGGCGGACTGGGAGACGCCGGCCGCGGCGGCGACCTCGCGGCTGGTCACTGCGGTGCGTGGGCGCAGCAACTGCGGCGGCGCGCTGCTCGCTGGCTTGTTCTTCACAGTCTCTGCCGCTCCGTACCGGGGCCATGATGGAAGGTCCGTACGCCTTCCGGGGCAGGATCGCACGATGCGGCTCGGTTGCCCTCGCCACGAGGAACGATTGCCACCTCGGATGGTTCAGTCTAATGGCCGAGGCTCGAGCGGGCGGGCAAGCGCCGCGGTTCGGTTGTGGCCGGGGCCGGTGGCACCCACCGGCTGATCAGCCGAGGGTTCGCAGCAGCAGCACCGAGCGGGCGGGCAGGGTGAGCTCCAACCCGCCCGGCACCGGCGCGGCGCTGCTTGGCACGCCGCCGACCTGGCAGGTGTCGATCACCACCTCGTAGCTGCTCGCCCACGGCTTGCCGGGCGTCGTGAAGTCGATCGGGTCGTTCCCGGAGTGCAGCAGTAGCAGGTAGGAGTCGTCGACGATGGACCGGCCGCGGGCATCCCGATGACGCAGACCTTGCCCGTCCAGGTACATGCCGATGCTGCGCAGCTTGCTGTCGAACCAGTCCTGCTCGGTGAGCTCCCGGCCGTCCGGGTGGAACCAGGCCAGGTCCTTGCGTCCGCCGACCACTGGCCGGCCCTCGAAGAAGGCGCGCTGCCGCAGCACGGGGGAGGCCTTGCGCAGCGCGATCAGCCGGCGGGTCAGGCTGAGCAGATCCTCGGACTGTTCGGTCGCGGTCCAGTCCAGCCAGGACGTCGGGTTGTCCTGCACGTAGGCGTTGTTGTTGCCGTGCTGGGTACGAAAGCGCTCGTCGCCGGCCACCAGCATCGGCGCCCCGGTGGACAGCAGCAGGGTGGTCAGCAGGCTGCGCACCTGGCGCAGCCGCAGCGCGTTGACCTCGGCATCGTCGGTCTCGCCCTCGACGCCGAAGTTGACCGAGCGGTTGTCGTCGGTGCCGTCGGCGTTGCCCTCGCCGTTGGCCTCGTTGTGCTTGCGGAGGTAGGTGGTCAGGTCCCGCAGGGTGAAACCGTCGTGGGCGGTGATGAAGTTGATCGAGGCGAACGGCTTGCGGCCGTCGTCGGCGTACAGATCCGATGAGCCGGTCAGCCGGTAGGCCAGGTCACGCACCCCACCGGCGCCACTGGCCCAGAAGTCGCGAACGGTGTCGCGGTACTTGCCGTTCCACTCGGTCCACAGCGGCGGGAACTCACCGACCTGGTATCCGCCGTCGCCGATGTCCCACGGTTCGGCGATCAGCTTCACCTGGCTGACGATCGGGTCCTGGTGGATGGTGTCGAAGAACGAGGAGAGCTTGTCCACGTCGTGCAGCGAACGCGCGAGCGCCGAGGCAAGGTCGAAGCGGAACCCGTCGACGTGCATCTCGGTGACCCAGTAGCGCAGCGAGTCCATCACCAACTGCAGCACCGCGGGCGTGCGGACGTCCAGGGTGTTGCCGCAGCCGGTGTAGTCGAGGTAGCGGGACTCGTCGGCCGGGTTCAGCCGGTAGTAGCCGGCGTTGTCGATGCCGCGGAAGGACAGGATCGGTCCGTTCGGCTGCCCCTCACCGGTGTGGTTGTAGACGACGTCGAGGATCACCTCGATGCCGGCGGCGTGCATGGCCCGCACCATCGCCTTGAACTCGCGCACCTGGTTGCCGCCGAGCCGTCCGGTGTGGGTGGCGTAGGCGGCGTGCGGGGCGAAGAAGCCGATCGAGTTGTAACCCCAGTAGTTCTTGAGCCCGCGCCGTTGCAGCGCCGGTTCGTGCACGAAGTGGTGGATCGGCAGCAGCTCGACCGCGGTGATGCCCAGGTCCTTCAGGTAGGAGATGGCAGCCGGGTGGGCCAGGCCGGCGTAGGTACCCCGCAGGTCGCTTGGGATGTCTGGGTGGCGGGCGGTGAAACCCTTGACGTGCAGCTCGTAGATGATCGTGTCGTCCCAGGGCGTCTGCGGTCGAGGGTCGTTGCCCCACGGAAAGCCGTCGCCGAGCACCACCACCGAACGGGGGACGAAGGCGGCCGAGTCCAGCTCGTTGTCGCCGTAGCAGGCCGGGTCGTCCACGAAGTCGCCGTCGATGGCGCGCGCGTACGGGTCGATCAGCAACTTGGCCGGCTGGTACCGGCGGCCGCGGGCAGGCTCGTCCGGGCCGGTGATCCGGTAGCCGTAGCGCTGGCCGGGGTTGATGCCGGGCAGGTAGCCGTGCCAGATGTGGAAGCTCTGCTCGGCCAGGTCGACCCGGTGCTCGGTGCCGGCACCGTCGAACAGGCACACCTGCACCCGGCTGGCCTGCGGCGACCAGACGCTGAAGTTGGTCCCCTCGCCGTCCCAGGCCGCGCCGAGTGGGAACGGCTTACCGGGCCACGCGGTCAGCGGCCTGCTCGACTGATTTGTTCCTGCAGACTGGCCAGCGCCGGCGTCCTCCGACCCGAGTCGGAGCGCCAGACTCCGGGTCAGGTCCGCTGCTGATTCCATCGGTTGAGCACCCTACGCCGCTCGGCCGACGCTTCGGTACGTACCGGACACGGTTCCCCGTCCCGCTCGAAGCGCGGGCGGGGGTGTTGGATAGGGGTGTGGTGGCTCCCGACTTCGAGATGGACCCGGACGCGATCCTGCAGTTCGAGCAGGTGACGGTGCGCCGGGGCGAGAAGCTGCTGCTGGACTCCATCGACTGGACCGTGGAGGAGGACGAACGCTGGGTCATCCTCGGGCCGAACGGGGCCGGCAAGACGACCTTGTTGCAACTGGCCGCCACCAGCATGCACGCCACCTCCGGCATGGTCGGGGTGCTGGGTGAGCAACTGGGCCGGGTGGATGTCTTCGAGTTGCGGCCGCGGATCGGGTTCTCCTCGGCGGCACTGGCCCAGCGGATACCAGGTGGTGAGCTGGTGATCGACGTCGTCGTCTCGGCCGGCTACGCCGTGCTCGGCCGATGGCGGGAGGCGTACGGCCGGCTGGACGTGCGCCGGGCCAAGGCGCTGCTGGGCAGGTTCGGGGTGGTCGAGCTCGCCGAGCGGCGGTACGGCACGCTCAGCGAGGGGGAGCGCAAGCGGGTGCAGATCGCCCGGGCGCTGATGACCGACCCGGAGCTGCTGCTACTGGACGAGCCGGCCGCCGGGATGGATCTCGGCGGCCGGGAGGATCTACTGCGCCGGCTCGGCAACCTGGCCGCCGACCCGGATGCGCCGACCATGGTGCTGGTCACCCACCACGTGGAGGAGATCCCGGTGGGCATGACGCACGCGATGCTGCTGCGGGACGGCCGGGTGGTCGCGCAGGGCCTGATCTCGCACGTGCTGACCTCGGAACACCTGTCCGCGGCGTTCGGGCTGCGGCTGCAGGTCGAACGCGAGAGCGGCCGCTACCACGCCCGCGCGGTGTAGCGGCCGGCCAGCTCGCCTGGGCCGCGCACCGTCACGGCCATTCGAAACTCCGCGGCTGCTGCACCTTCATCACCTCCTTTTCCGGTAGCGACGCCGAGCACCTTGATACCGATTGTCTAGGCTCTGCAGCCATGACTGAGTTCGTGAAGCTCGAGGTCGAGGCCGGAGTGGCCACGATCACCGTGAGCCGGCCGCCGGTGAACGCGCTGAACAGCGAGGTGCAGGACGAACTGCGCCAGATCGCCGCCGAGTGCGGCCGGCGGACCGACATCCGGTCGATCGTGCTGTGGGGCGGCGAGAAGGTGTTCGTGGCCGGCGCCGACGTCAAGGAGTTCGCTCGGATGTCGCCGCAGGACATGCAGCGTGGGGCGACCGCGCTGTCCGGCGCGCTGGATTCGATCGCCCAGTTGCCGCAGCCGGTGATCGCCGCGGTGACCGGTTACGCGCTGGGTGGCGGCTGTGAGCTGGCGCTGACCGCGGACTTCCGGGTGAGCGCGGACGATGCCAAGTGGGGTCAGCCGGAGATGCTGCTCGGCATCATGCCCGGTGCCGGCGGCACCCAGCGGCTGCCGCGGCTGATCGGCGTGGCCAAGGCCAAGGATCTGATCTACACCGGCCGACTGGTCGACGCCGCGGAGGCGCTGGAGATCGGCCTGGTGGACGTGGTGGTGCCGGCCGCTCAGGTCTATCAGACCGCGCATGCCATGGCGGCCAAGTTCGCCAAGGGTCCGGCGCTGGCGCTGCGGGCCGCCAAGGCCGCCATCGACCAGGGCATGGAGATGGACCTGGCGAACGGCCTGCGGCTGGAATCGCACATCTTCGCAAGCCTGTTCGCGACCGAGGACAAGCAGCGCGGGATGGCCTCGTTCATCGAGCAGGGGCCGGGCAAGGCCGAATTCGTCGGGAACTGATCACCGATGCGCCGCCGCGGGACGGCCGGTTACCGCACCGTCCTGTTCGATCTGGACGGGACCCTCAGCGAGTCGGCGCCGGGCATTCTCGGCTCGCTGCAGCGGGCCTTCGCAGAGGTCGGCGCACCCTGGGTGGACCAGGCCACCGCCCGGTCGTTGCTCGGGCCGCCGTTCTCGCACTCGCTGCCGCCGCTGGTCGGTGCCGATCGCCTGGACGCCGTGGTCGCCGCCTACCGCCGGCACTATGTCGACAATGGTGCGCTGCTCGACACGCACTGCTACGACGGCATCCCTGAGCTGGTTTCCACCTTGTGCGACATGCAGATTCAGCTCGCGGTGGCGACCAGCAAGCCGGAGCCGCACGCGATCCGGATCGTGCGGCACCTGGGGCTGGCCCACTACTTCGTCACGGTCGGCGGCGACACCGTGGACGGCCAGCGCGACTCCAAGGCACAGGTCATCGGCGAGGTACTCAGCCGGCTCGGCAACCCACCTCCGGCGGAGGTGCTCATGGTGGGCGACCGCAGCCATGACGTGCTGGGCGCGGCTGCGCACGGCGTCGACTGCGCTGGCGCGCTTTGGGGCTACGGCACCCGGGCGGAGCTGGAGAACGCCGGCGCGGTCCGACTGTGCGCCGAGCCGGACGAGGTGCTGGACCTGGTGCGCGCCTCGGCCACCGAGCAGGCCGGCTAGGGCCTATAACTGCACCCGACCGATTGCCGAGCAGGTCAGCGAGCCCAGCCACAGCACCCCGTCGCGCTCGCGCACCCCGCTGCACATGTACAGCTCCGAATTCGGCTGCTGCAGGTCATGCACCAACCGGCCGTCCAGGTCGTAGGCCTGGGTGAAGACCGTCCGGCCCTCGCGGGGCTGCAGCGACTCCGGCAGCGCCCAGGCCAGCCGGCGCAGCAGCGGGTGCCGCGGCGCCAACAGATCCAGCAGCCGGTTCCGGACGGCCGGCAGCGCGACCCAGAACAGGCCGTCGCTGCCCAGCGCGAGATTGTCCGGAAAGCCCGGCAAGCTGGGTACGAACGCCTCCCGCACGCCCTGGCGCGGGCCGGTCAGCCAGAGCCGATCGAGGCTATAGGTGCCGGTCTCGGCGAAGACCAGGAAGGACTCGTCAGGCGCCAGCGCCACCCCGTTCGGAAAGTGCAGGCCGTCCAGCACGATGTCCACCGATCCGCCCGGGTCCGAGCCGGGGTTCGAGCCACCCGGGTCGTACCGCAGCAGCCGTCCGGTGCCGGCGTGCTCGAGCAGGTCGCCCTTGTATTCCTCGATGCTGAAATGCCGGGAGCTGTCGGTGAAGTACACCGTTGCGTCGGCGGCCACCGCGGCGTTGTTGCAGAAACGCATCGGCCGACCGTCGATTTCCGCGACCAGCACCTCGATCCTGGCCCGATCGGGATCCAGCTCGTGCGGCCAGATCCGCAGCAGGCCGCGCTCCACGTCGCAGACCACCAGGCCACCGTCCGGATGCAGTTCCAGCCCGAGCCCGCGGCCGCCGGTCCGGGCCACCGTGCTGATCCGGTTGCCGTCCGGCGAGAGGCGCAGGATCCGTCCGTCGTCCACCGCGGTGAGCACGCTGCCGTCCGCCTCGACCAGCACGTCCTCGCTGGCGGTGCCGGGCAGTCGGATGACGGTCAGCTCGAACGGCCGAGCGCCGTGGTCGCGGCCGGCCCGCGCGGTGCGTGCCGGCGGCTGCCAGCGGACCGGGTGGATCGCGGTGTGCCGGGTCATATCGACTCCCGTCCTCGGGGTGTACGACAATGCAGGCAGCGTGCCGCGCCGTGCCACCCGCCCGGCTGACCGGTTCCGGTGACGGGGAACACCCTGCCACCTCGAGTATCCCGGATGCTACTGGCGGGTAACATCGGGGTATCGCGGCGCTGGCGCCGGCCACAACGCCCGGCCCGCCACCGACACAGTTAGGACGAAGCACACGTCATGAACATCGTTGTCCTCATGAAGCAGGTGCCCGACACCTACGCCGAGCGCAAGCTGAATCCGACCGACAACACCCTGGACCGGGACGCCGCCGACGCGGTGATCAACGAGATCGACGAGTACGCGATCGAGGAGGGGCTGCGGCTGAAGGAGGCGCACGGCGGCGAGGTCACCATCCTGACGATGGGTCCCGACCGGGCCACCGAGTCCATCCGCAAGGCGCTGTCGATGGGCGCCGACTCCGGTGTGCACGTGCTGGACCCGGCCTTGCACGGTTCCTGTGCCATCACCACCGCCAAGGTGCTGGCCAAGGCACTGGGCACCCTGGACTACGACCTGGTGATCGCGGGCCTGGAGGCCACCGACTCGCGGCTGTCGGTGGTGCCGGCGCTGGTCGCCGAGGCGGCCGGCCTGCCGCAGCTCACCGGTGCCCGCAAGGTCAGCGCGGAGGGCAACACGCTGACCATCGAACGGGTGACCGAGACCGGCTATGACGTGATCACCGCCAGCACCCCGGCGGTGCTGAGCGTGGTGGAGAAGATCAACGACCCGCGCTATCCGTCGTTCAAGGGCATCATGGCCGCCAAGTCCAAGCCGGTACGCACGCTGAGCCTGGCCGACCTCGGCATCGGCGAGGACGAGGTCGGCCTGGCCGCGGCCACCACCGTGGTCTCGAGCTTCGAGGAGGCACCGCCACGCAGCGCGGGCACCGTGGTCAAGGACGAGGGCACCGGCGGCGCCGCGATCGCCGACTACCTGGCCAGCAAGAAGCTCATCTGACCGTCGAGACCACCAGATAGGAATCTGAGATCATGGCTGAAGTTCTGGTTCTCGTCGATTCGGCGAACGGAACCCTGAAGAAGTCCACCACCGAGCTGCTCACGGCCGCGCGCAGCCTCGGTGAGCCGTCCGCGGTGGTGATCGGTGCGCCCGGCACGGCCGAGTCGCTGGCCGGCCAACTCGCCGAATACGGCGCCGAGAAGGTCTACGTCGCCGAGGGTGAGGAGTACGAGCAGTACCTGGTGGCGCCCAAGGCCGAGGTGCTGGCCCAGCTCGCCGGCCAGGCCGAGCCGGCGGCGATCCTGGTCGCCTCCACCCCGGAGAACAAGGAGATCGCGGCCCGCACCGCGTTCAAGATCGGGTCCGGCTTCCTGGCCGACGCGGTCGAGATCGCCGGCGACGGCAGCGTCACCCAGTCCATCTTCGGTGGCGCGGTGAGCGTCTCGGCCAAGGTGGCCAAGGGCGTGCCGGTGATCAGCCTGCGCGCCAACTCGGTGCCGGCCAGCGCACAGACCGGCGCGGCCGAGCAGGTGCCGGTTCAGGTAAGCCTGTCCGAGGGCGCCAAGGCGGCCCGGATCGCCGACCGGGTGGCCGAGGCCAAGGGCTCCCGGCCGTCTCTGCAGGACGCCTCGGTGATCGTCTCCGGCGGCCGCGGGGTCGGTTCGGCGGACAACTTCAAGGTGGTCGAGCAGGTCGCCGACTCGCTCGGCGCGGCGGTCGGCGCGTCCCGGGCGGCCACCGACGCCGGCTGGGTGCCGCACACCATGCAGGTCGGCCAGACCGGCGTGACGGTGGCGCCGCAGCTCTACATCGCGCTCGGCATCTCCGGAGCCATCCAGCATCGGGCCGGCATGCAGACCTCGAAGACCATCGTCGCGGTCAACAAGGATCCGGAGGCGCCGATCTTCGAACTGGCCGACTTCGGCGTGGTCGGCGACCTGTTCCAGGTGGCGCCGCAGCTGGCCGAGGAGGTCGCCAAGCGCAAGGGCTGATCGGCCCGGTCCGCCCCGACCCGTCCCCGCCGAGCATTTCGGTGGGGACGGTGCCGTTTCGGCGGAACAAGCGCCGGGCAGGATGCCGTTGCGGCTAGGAGTGCCCGAAGAATTGTCGTAGCGGTAGGTAAGGGTGTCAGACGTGACCAGCAAGATCGTTGTCAGCGGGGATGGCGGCCGGACGGCCGAGTCCATCTTTGGCGCTCGTTATCGGGTGACCACGGTCGGTGTGCTGCTGCTGATGACGATCATCGCCTTCGAGGCGCTGGCGGTAGCCACCGCGCTGCCCACCGCGGCCCGCAGCCTGCACGGCCTGCGCAGTTACGGCTGGGCGTTCACCGGCTTCCTGATCACCAGCGTGATCGGCATGGTGGTCTCGGGCATGCGGTCGGACCGGCGCGGACCGCGGCTGCCGCTCGGGCTCGGGCTGCTGCTGTTCGTCGGCGGCCTGGTGGTGGCCGGGCTGGCCGGCAGCATGTGGCTGCTGATCGTCGCCCGGGTGCTGCAGGGCTTCGCGGTGGGCCTGCTGATCACCGCCATGTACGTGGTGATGGGGGAGGTGTATCCGGACCAGGTACGGCCACGGATGTTCGCCGCGCTGTCGACCGCCTGGATCGTGCCCGGCCTGGTCGGTCCGACGGTCGCCGGGTGGGTGACCGAGCAGCTGTCCTGGCGCTGGGTGTTCGGTGGGCTGGCGCCGTTCGCGGCATTGGGCGGCCTGCTGCTGCTACCGGCCGTGCGCCGGTTGCGCAGCGGCTGCGGCGACGTGCACGTAGCCCCCAGCCGGGTCTGGTTCGCGGTGCTCACCGCGGCCGGTATCGCCGGAGTCGCGGAGGCCGGCCAGCACCAGAACGCGCTGAGCCTGCTGGTGGCGGCGTTCGGCCTGGCCGCCATGCTGTACGGGCTGCACCGGCTGTTGCCGGCCGGCACCGGGACGTTCCGGGCCGGCGTACCGGCGGTGGTGGCGTTCCGCGGCGTGCTGGCGGGCGTGTTCGTCGGGATGGAATTGCTGGTTCCGCTCACCCTCACCGTGCAGTGGCACTATCAGCCGACACTGGCCGGCCTGCCGCTGATGCTTACCGCGCTCGCCTGGGCCGGTGCGTCCCAGATCCAGGGACGCTCGCCTGGGGTGAGCAAGGCCGCCTTCGTCCGGCTCGGCCTGCTGTTGATGGCGCTGGCCGGCCTCGGCATGGCATTGGTGGCGACTCGGGCGGTGCCCGGCTGGTGGGCGTTCGTGGCCTGGCCGGTGGCCGGTGCCGGCGCCGGCTTCGGGATCACCACGGTGAGCGTCGCGCTGATGGAGTACACCACCGACGCCGACCGCGGCTCGGACGCCTCCTCGCTGCAGCTGTCGGACTCCTCCGGCTCGGCGGTCACCGCAGCCTTCTCCGGGGCGCTGGTGTCACTTGCCGCGCAGGGCCGGATCGGCTACGGCGGCGGGTTCGCCGTCGCGTTCACCACCATGGCGGTGCTGGCGGTGGTGGCCACCGTGCGCGCCGGGCGGCTGCGGCCACCATCGCGCCCGGGTCCGGGCGGCGACCGGTCGCTGGCGGCCGTCGGCCGGTCCGGCGTCCGGCAGTCGGCCGATGTCGCGCCTGGCCCCGTAAGCTGACCGACGATGGTGTACCTGGATCATGCCGCGACGACCCCGATGCTGCCGGAGGTCGTCGAGGTGATAGCAACGGCGATGGGTCGCCTTGGCAACCCCTCCTCGCTGCACACCTCCGGCCGGCAGGCGCGCCGGCTGGTCGAGGAGTCCCGTGAGGTGCTGGCCGAGGTGCTTGGTGCCAGGCCGTCGGAGGTGATCTTCACCAGCGGCGGCACCGAGGCCGACAACCTCGCGGTGAAGGGGATCTACCTGGCCCGCCGAGCCGCTGATCCGCGCCGGCGCAAGGTGCTGATCAGCGCGGTGGAACATCATGCGGTGCTCGACTCGGCGCGTTGGCTGGCCGAGCACGAGCACGCCGAGTTGGTGCTGCTGCCGGTGGACGGTTACGGCCGGGTGCTGCCGGAGACCCTGGCCGCGGCGATCGCCGAGGATCCGGCCGCGGTGGCCGTGGTCAGCATCATGTGGGCGAACAACGAGGTCGGCACCATCCAGCCGATCGAGCGGCTGGTGGAGCTGGCCCACGAGCACGGCATTCCGTTCCACACCGATGCGGTGCAGGCGGCCGGCGTGCTGCCGGTGTCCTTCATCGGCTCCGGGGTCGATGCGATGACCGTCACCGGGCACAAGCTCGGTGGCGCGTACGGCACCGGAGCGCTGCTGCTGGGCCGCGGGGTCGAGTGCGTGCCGGTGCTGCACGGCGGTGGCCAGGAGCGCGAGGTGCGCTCGGGCACCCTGGATACGCCGGGCGTGCTGGGCCTGGCCACCGCGGTGCAGTTGGCCGCGAGCCGACGCGCGGAGTTGACCGGCGAGCTGCTCCGGCTGCGTACCCTGTTGGTCGACGGCATCCGCGACGCGGTGCCGGACGCGATGTTGAACGGCGATCCGGTGCACCGGCTGGCCGGCAACGCGCACCTGTCGTTCCCCGGCTGTGAGGGTGATTCGCTGCTGATGCTGCTGGACGCCAAGGGCATCGAATGCTCCACCGGCTCGGCCTGCTCGGCCGGGGTGGCGCAGCCTTCGCACGTCCTGCTGGCGATGGGGGCGGACGAGGCCCGGGCCCGCGGTTCGCTGCGGTTGACGCTCGGCCACACCTCCACCGAGGCGGACGTCCAGGCGGTCGTCGAGGCGATCGGCCCGGTGGTGGAACGTGCCCGCCGAGCCGGCCTGGCCGCCGGCCTGGACAGCGGTTCGACCGCAGGCTTGGCCTCCGCCACAGAACTGGCTTCCCAGCCGATCTGGGACCGGCCGTGAAGGTGCTCGCCGCGATGAGCGGCGGAGTGGACTCGGCGGTGGCCGCCGCCCGCGCGGTGGACGCCGGCTGGGATGTCACCGGTGTGCACCTGGCGCTGTCCCGGACACCGGCCGCGCTGCGCGCCGGCAGCCGCGGCTGCTGCTCGCGGGAGGACGCCAACGATGCTCGCCGGTCGGCCGACGTGCTCGGCATCCCGTTCTACGTCTGGGATTTCGCCGAACGCTTCCACGCCGAGGTGATCGAGGACTTCGTCGCCGAGTACGCGGCCGGGCACACCCCCAATCCGTGCTTGCGCTGCAACGAGAAGATCAAGTTCTCAGCCCTGCTGGACCGGGCGCTGGCGCTCGGCTTCGACGCCGTGGTCACCGGTCACCACGCCCGGCTGGTCGACGGCGTGCTGTCCCGGTCGGTCGATGCAGCCAAGGATCAGTCCTACGTGCTGGCGGTGCTGACCCCGCAACAGCTGCGGCATGCCGCCTTCCCGATCGGCGACTCCACCAAGGAGCAGGTACGGACCGAGGCGGCCCGACGTGGCCTCGCGGTCGCGAACAAGCCCGACTCACACGACATCTGTTTCATCGCCGACGGCGACACCCAGGGATTTCTGGCCAGGCAGCTGGGCGAGCGGCCGGGCGACATCGTCGACGCCGACGGCACGGTGGTCGGCAGCCACGCGGGCACCTTCGGCTTCACCGTCGGCCAGCGGCGTGGGCTCAACCTGAGCCGGCCGACCCCGAGCGGCGAGCCCCGCTACGTGCTAGCCATCCAGCCGAAGACGAACACCGTGGTGGTCGGCAGCGCCGCCCAGCTCGAGGTGGATCTGGTGCGGGCCAGCCGTCCGGTGTGGATCGCCGCGCGGCCGGCCGGCGAATTCCGATGCGAGGTACAGCTGCGCGCGCACGGCCTGACCTCCGAGGCAGTGGTGCAAGCAGGGGTGGACGGGCTGACCGCAGTCCTGACCGAACCGCAGCGCGGGGTAGCGGCCGGCCAGGCGCTGGTGATGTACGACGGCGACCGGGTGCTCGGCTCGGCCACCATCAGCTCGGCCGAGCGGACCCGCGCGGTCGTGCGATGACCGGTCCGGCCGTGCGATGACCGACCGAACCGACCGAACCGATCCGGCCGTGCGGTGACCGACCGGCTCTTCGGCTGGCCGGCCGGCTCGGCCACCGGTGTCGGATCGCTGCCCGGCACCGATCCGGTCGAGGCGATCAAGCTGGTGCTCGGCGAGCTGCCCGACCTGCCGTACCTGCCGGAGTTACCGGCGCGTGGGCCGGGCGCGGAGCTGATCGGTCGCGGGTGCGCGGTGCTGGTGGATCTGCCGACCGAGGTGCTGCCGCACGGCTGGACGCTGGCCAGCCATCCCGGCCGGGACCTGTCGCGAGCCCGTGACCATCTGGAACGCGACCTGGACGCGCTGACCGAGCAGGCCGCCGGAGTGCCGGTGCTCAAGGTGCAACTGGCCGGCCCGCTCACCCTGGGTGCCGGGGTGGAGCTGCCGAACCTGCACAAGGTGCTCACCGACCTCGGCGCGTTCGCCGACCTCACCCAGTCACTGGCCGAGGGTGCCCGGCAGTTGCTGACGTCGCTGCGGTCGCGGCTGCCCGGCACCCGGCTGGTGCTGCAGCTCGACGAGCCGGCGTTGCCGGCGGTGCTGACCGGCCGGGTGCCGACGCCGTCCGGCTATGGCACGGTGCGGGCATTGGATCGATCGACTGCCGAGTCCGCGCTGGGCAGCGTGCTGTCGGTCGCGCCGGCGGGCTGCCGGGTGGTGCACTGCTGCGCGTCGCAGGTGCCGTACGGGCTGCTGCGCAGGGCCGGCGCGGACGCGGCGAGCGTGGACCTCGCGCTCGTTCCGGACGGGCAGCTGGATGCGCTCGGCGAGTTCGTCGACGACGGCGGTTCGCTCTGGCTTGGCGTGCTGCCCGGCACCGACGCGCCGATCAGCCTGGCCGAGACCCGCACGGCCGTCCGCACGTTGTGGGGCAAGCTCGGCTTCAGCCCACAGCAGCTCGCCGAACGGGTGGTGGTCAGCCCGTCCTGTGGGCTGGCCGGAGCGAGTTCGGCCTATCTGCGCACGGCGATGTCGATCCTGCGGGATCTCGCGGCCGCGCTGTCGGACGAATCGGTCTGATCGGCACCGGTTTGCCCTGGCGCCCGCCGTCTCGACGAAGTTCTGTCGGTGGCTCGCGGTAGTTTTTCGATGTGAGCAGCCCCGAAGTCGACACATCCGCGCAGGTGAGCGAGGCCGGCCAGGTGAGCGAGGCCGGGCAGGTGAGCGAGGCCTCGACCGCCGCCAAGCAGCGGCATGCCGAGCTCGCCGAGCTGCTGACCGAGGCGGCCTACCGCTACTACGTCGCCAACGCGCCGACGCTGTCCGATGCCGAGTACGACCGGATGATGCGCGAACTCGAAGAGATCGAGGACGAGTTCAGCGAGTTGCGCACGCCGGACTCGCCCACCCAGAAGGTGGCCGGCACCATCTCCTCACAGTTCGCCGCGGTGAACCATCTGGAGCGGATGCTCTCGCTGGACAACGCCTTCTCACCCGAGGAACTGCAGGCCTGGGCCGATCGGGTGCATCGCGAGATCGAGCAACCGGCGTTCCTCTGCGAGCTCAAGGTGGACGGCCTGGCGATCGCGCTGGTGTACGAGAACGGCCGGCTGGCCCGGGGCGCCACCCGTGGCGACGGCCGGACCGGTGAGGACGTGACCCCCAACGTGCGGACCATCTCGGTGATCCCGGACCGGCTGACCGGTGCGGACGTGCCGGAGGTGATCGAGATCAGGGGTGAGGTGTAGTTCCCGATCGAGGAGTTCGCCGCGCTGAACGCCAAGCTGGGGGCCGACGGCAAGGCGCCGTACGCCAACCCCCGCAATACCGCCTCGGGCTCCCTGCGGCAGAAGGATCCGCGGATCACGGCCGCCCGCAACCTCCGGATGGTGGTGCACGGCGTCGGCAAGGTGACCGGCGGGCCGGCGGTGCGGTCCCAGTCGGAGTGGTACGCGCTGTTCCGCCAATGGGGCTTGCCGACCTCCGATCGAGCCAAGGTGGTCGATTCACTGGCCGAGGTCTCGAAGTACATCGACTACTACGGCGAGCACCGGCACGACGTCGAGCACGAGATCGACGGCGTGGTGGTGAAGGTCAACTCGCTGGCACAGCAACGGCAACTGGGCTCGACCAGCCGGGCACCACGGTGGGCGATCGCCTACAAGTACCCGCCGGAGGAGGTCAACACCAAGCTGCTCGACATCCGGGTCAACGTCGGCCGGACCGGCCGGGTGACGCCGTTCGGGGTGATGGAACCGGTGTTCGTGGCCGGCTCCACCGTCGGCCTGGCCACCCTGCACAACGCCAGCGAGGTGGTGCGCAAGGGCGTGCTGATCGGCGACACCGTGGTGTTGCGCAAGGCCGGCGACGTGATCCCGGAGATCCTGGGGCCGGTGGTGGATCTGCGCGACGGCAGCGAGCGGGAGTTCGTGATGCCGACGCACTGTCCGGAATGCGGCACCGAGCTGAAACCGGAGAAGGAGGGCGACGCCGATATCCGATGTCCGAACGCGCGCTCCTGCCCGGCCCAGCTTCGGGAGCGGCTGTACCACGTGGCCGGTCGGGGTGCCTTCGACATCGAGGTGCTCGGCGGCAGCGCGGCGGTCGCCCTGCTCAACGCCGGGCTGGTCACCGATGAGGGGGATCTGTTCTCGCTCGGCGCCGAGGACCTCGAGCGCTCGGAATTCTTCACCCTCAAGGGCGGCGGGCTGACCGCGAACGCCCACAAGCTGCTGGACAATCTCGAGGCTGCCAAGACCCGGCCGCTGTGGCGGGTGCTGGTCGCGCTGTCGATCCGGCACGTCGGCCCGACCGCCGCGCAAGACCTGGCACGGGAGTTCGGCTCGATCGAGGCCATCCGGAAAGCCTCGGTGGAGCAATTGGCCGCGGTGGAGGGCATCGGCCTCACCATCGCCGAGGCGGTGCGCGAGTGGTTCACCGTCGACTGGCATCTCAGCATCGTGGACAAATGGAACCGGGCCGGGGTACGGATGGCGGAGGAACGCGCGCCGGACAGCGGACCCAAGCCGCTCGCCGGGCTGTCCATCGTGGTCACCGGCTCGCTGGAGGGGTTCAGCCGGGACGAGGCCGCCGCCGCCATCGCCGGCCTCGGCGGCAAGGCGGCGAGCTCGGTGTCGAAGAAGACCTCGTTCGTGGTGGTCGGCGATTCGCCGGGCAGCAAGCACGCCAAGGCGGTCGAGTTGAAGGTGCCGATCCTGGACGAGGACGGCTTCCGCACCCTGCTCTCCGACGGTCCGGACGCGGCTCGCGAGATCGCCCAGATAGGGGACGCCCAGATAGGGGAGATAGCGGACACCCAAATAGGGGAGATAGCGGACGCCCAGATAGGTGACGCTCAGACAGAGGACTAGCCTCAGCCGTCCAGCACGGTGGCGGCGATCGAGGCCAGGTGCGACAGCCGGATGAGTTCGCTGGCCAGCCACCGCAGCGCCGGCCGGCCGACCAGCAGCGCGTTCGTACCGAGCGGCACGACGGCGAGTTCGGTGTCCAGGTTCGCCCAGTCGGCAGGTGCCCAGGAGCCGTCCGGTTCCAGCGAACGTGCCGGTGCCGGCGGCCACCACGGGCTCGGCAGCAGGGTCAACTCGGGGGCCGCGGGGCTGCGTGCCAACACCACCGCCGGTGCTCCGTCGGACTGCGGCGCCTGCAGCATCAGCACCCAGCCGGCCCGGAACAGCCGGCATACGCCGTCAGCCAGCACCGCCGGTGCGTCATCGCGGCTCACCGCCAGCTTCTCCAGCAACTCCAGCTCGCGGAACGGGTCGATCACACCGGCATACGGCCGGATCGACTCCACTCGCACGCCCGGCACGGTGGCCGCGGCGCTCACCATCGAGTCGGGCAGCCGGCCCGGCGGCAGTTCCACCACCAGATCGTCGGTGGCCTGCCCGGCCGACCGCTCGACGATGTCCACGCTCAGGATGTCCGCACCCGCGTGGCCCAGCGCCGAAGCGACCGCCCCGAGCGCGCCGGGACGGTCAGGCAGCACCACCCGAATCAGGAAGGACACGGCCTTAGTCTGCCCTGCCCAGGTGTCCGGCCTGTTACATCGGTGAAACTCGGCACCGAGCCCAGGTGTCCGGCCTGTTACATCGCCGAAACTCCTACCGACGCCTGCCACCCGCCGGGCACCGACCCGAGCCGGCCCGCCGTACTCGCGGCGAGAGCCAACCCGCCGCACCCTTGGCGGAGCCAACCCGCGGTACACGCGGCGAGAGCCGTCCGCCGCACTCGCGGCGAGAGCCGGCACCCGACAAGCCTTAGACTCAGACCTCGTGTCCGAAGATGCTCCCACCGTCACCCGCGAAGAAGTCGCGCACCTGGCCCGGCTAGCCCGGCTGGCGGTCACCGACTCCGACCTCGACCTGTTCGCCGGTCAACTCGACGTGATCCTTCGCTCGATCGCCCGGATCAGCGAGGTGGCCGCCGGCGACATCGAGCCGACCTCGCACGCCGTGCCGCTGCAGAACGTGCTCCGGCCCGATCAGGTCGCCCCGTGCCTGCCGCGCGAGGCGGTGCTGGCCGGCGCCCCGGCGGTCGAGGACGACCGGTTCCGGGTGCCGCAGATCCTGGGCGAGGAGGAGTAGTGGCCAGCCTGCACGAACTGTCCGCCGCGCAGACGGCGGAAGCCATCCGAACCGGCGAGGCAAGCGCCACCGAGGTGGCCCGCGTCCATCTCGACCGGATCGGCCAGATCGACGGCGAGCTCAAGGCCTTCCTGCACGTCGACACCGACGGCGCACTGGCCGCCGCCGCCGCGGTGGATGCCAGGCGGTCGGCCGGCGAGGAGCTCGGCCCGCTCGCCGGGGTGCCGCTGGCGATGAAGGACGTCGTCGTCACCGAGGGGTTGCCGACGACCTCCGGCTCCAAGATCCTGCAGGGCTGGATACCGCCCTACGACGCGACCATCACCCGCCGGGTCAAGCAGGCGGGCATCGTCATGCTCGGCAAGACCAACATGGACGAGTTCGCGATGGGTTCGTCCACCGAGAACTCCGCCTACCAGGTCACCCGCAACCCCTGGGATCTCAGCCGGGTGCCCGGCGGCTCGTCCGGCGGCTCGTCCGCTGCGGTGGCCGGCTACGAGGCGCCACTGTCCATCGGCACCGACACCGGCGGCTCGATCCGGCAACCGGCCGCCGTGACCGGCATCGTCGGGCACAAGCCGACCTACGGCGCGGTCAGCCGGTACGGCCTGATCGCCTTCTCCTCCTCCCTCGACCAGGCCGGTCCGTTCGGCCGTACCGTGCTCGACACCGCGCTGCTGCACCAGGTGCTCGCCGGTCATGACCCGGCCGACTCCACCTCCATCCCGGAGTCCGGGCCGGACGTGGTGGCCGCCACCGTCGAGGGCGCCCGGGGCGACCTCAGCGGGCTCAAGGTCGCCATCGTCACCGAACTCACCGGCGCGTCCGGTGGTTACCAGGAGGGTGTGCTCGCCCGGTTCCGGGACGCGGTCGCCGTACTGCAGAAGCTCGGCGCCGAGATCGTCGAGGTGTCCTGCCCGCACTTCGACTACGCACTGGCCGCCTACTACCTGATCGCGCCGAGCGAATGTTCGTCCAACCTGGCTCGATTCGACGCGGTGCGCTACGGGCTGCGGGTGGGTGACGACGGTCGCCGGTCCCTGGAGGAGGTCATGTCGCTGACCCGCGAGCAGGGCTTCGGTCCCGAGGTGAAGCGGCGCATCATGATCGGCACCTACGCGCTGTCCTCCGGCTACTACGACGCCTATTACGGGCAGGCGCAGAAGGTTCGGACGCTGATCGCGGACGACTTCCGCAAGGCGTTCGGCCAAGCCGACGTGCTGATCTCGCCGACCTCGCCGTTCGTCGCCTTCGAGATCGGTGAGCGGACTGCCGACCCGATGGCCATGTACGTCAACGACCTGTGCACGCTGCCGGCGTCGCTGGCCGGCACGCCGGCCATCTCGGTGCCGTGCGGGCTGTCCGACGAAGCCGGCCCGCCACTGCCGGTCGGCCTGCAGGTGATGGCGCCGGCGATGGCCGACGATCGCTGCTACCGAGTGGCCGCGGCCTTCGAGGCCGCCTACCAGGCAGCCAACGGGCCGATCCTGCAGCACCTGCCGAGCTTGGGAGCAAGCCGATGAGTGAGCATCGCAGCGAAGCGAGGAGCGGAGCGAATCAGGCGATGAGCGTTTGCGCGAAGAGCCAGGTGAATTCATGAGCGCACCCACCTATGAGACGGCGGTGACCGCCTACCGTCCGGTGTTCGGCCTGGAGACCCACGTCGAGCTCGGCACCGCGTCCAAGATGTTCTGCGGCTGCGCCACCGATTTCGGCGCCGAGCCGAACACCCAGACCTGCCCGGTCTGCCTCGGCCTGCCCGGTGCGCTGCCGGTCGCCAACGCCGCCGCCATCGAGTACACGATCAAGATCGGGCTGGCGTTGAACTGCTCGATCGCGTCCTGGTGCCGGTTCGCCCGCAAGAACTACTTCTACCCGGACATGCCGAAGAACTACCAGATCTCCCAGTACGACGAGCCGCTGTGCTTCGACGGCTATCTCGATGTCGAGATAGCCGGCCGGACGATCCGGGTGGGCATCGAGCGGGTGCACCTGGAGGAGGACACCGGCAAGAACACCCACGTCGGCGGGGCGACCGGCCGGATCCATGGCGCGGAGTACTCGCTGGTCGACTTCAACCGAGCCGGCATACCGCTGGTGGAGATCGTCACCAAGCCGGTGCCGGATGCCGGCCCGGAGGCGCCGGAGGTGGCCCGCGCCTACGTCAGCGAACTGCGCGACATCCTGCGCACGCTCGGCGTCTCCGACGTCAAGATGGAGCAGGGCAGCTTGCGCTGTGACGTGAACACCTCGCTCACCCCGGCGGGTTCGTCCGAGTGGGGCACCCGGACCGAGACCAAGAACGTCAACTCGCTGCGCAGCGTCGAGCGGGCGATGCGCTCGGAGATCATCCGGCAGGCCGAGATCCTCGATGCCGGCGGCAAGATCGTCCAGGAGACCCGGCACTTCCAGGAGACCACCGGCACCACCCGGTCCGGCCGCAGCAAGGAGGAGGCGACCGACTACCGCTACTTCCCGGAGCCGGACCTGGTGCCACTCGCGCCGGACGCGGACTGGGTGGAGCAGATCCGGGCCAGCCTGCCGGAACTGCCGGCGGCGCGCCGGGCTCGGCTGCAGACCGAACTCAACCTCGGCCCGGACGAGCTGCAGGCGCTGGCGAACGCCGGCCTGGTCGACCGGTTCGCCGACACCGTGGCGGCCGGCGCGCCGGCCGCCGAGGCGCGCAACTGGTGGCTCGGCTACCTCGCGCAGCAGGCCAACAGCCGCGACCTCGAGGCGGCCGCGCTTCCCATCACGCCGGCGCAGGTGGCCCGGGTGATCGAGCTGATCGAGGCCGGCACGCTGTCCACCGCACTCGGCCGGCAGGTGGTGGACGGGGTGTTGGAGACCGGGGACGACGTGGACACGGTGGTCGCCGACCGCCACCTCGGTCTGGTGTCGGACACCTCGGCGCTGACCGCCGCCGCGCAGGCGGCGATCGAGGCCAACCCGGACGTCGCGGACAAGGTGCGCGGCGGCAAGCTGGCCGCGGTCGGGGTGCTGGTCGGTGCGGTGATGAAGGCCACCCGGGGCCAGGCGGATGCCGCCACGGTGCGCGCGCTGCTGCTGGAGCAATTAGGCGTCAGCGAGTAAGCATCGCGCGCGGGTAGCGCGGCGACAGCGAGCGAATAGGAGCGTCTGTCAGCTAGTTGGCCGCGTCCGCCAGCCGGATCCGGACCCGCCGGTTCTGCCGTCCCTTGTTCTCGATCTTGGTGATCGCCACCCGGCCGATCTGCCGGGTGGAGAACACGTGCGTGCCGCCGTCGGCCTGGATGTCCAGGCCGACGATGTCCACGATCCGCATCTGCTCGGTGTTCGGCGGCAGCGCGTCCTGGGTCTTGATCAGATCCGGAATGGCCAGCGCCTCCTCCCGCGGCAGCATCCGCACCTGGATCGGCCGGTCGGCGGCGATCTCGGCGTTCACCGCGTCCTCCAGGGTCTGTTTGAAGCCGGCTGGCACGTCCGGCAGGTTGAAGTCCATCCGAGCCTCGCCGGGCTCCATGTTGCCGCCGGTCACCAGCGCGCCGAAGTCGCGGAACACCGTGCCGCACAGCACATGCAGCCCCGAGTGGGTACGCATCAGGGTGCTGCGCCGGACGTCGTCCAGTGCGCCGCGCACCGCGGTGCCGACCGGCGGCACCGGATCGCCTTCGGCCGGCAGCAGGAAGTAGTCCTCGCCCCGCCGGGTGCCGACGATCCGGGTCTGCACACCCTGCCAGAGCAGCACGCCGTGATCCGGCGGCTGGCCACCGCCGCCGGGATAGAACGCGGACCGGTCGAGCACGATGCCCGCCTCGGGATCCGTCGGATCCGACCAGAGCACCGTGCAGTCCCACTCGCGCAGGGTGACGTCTTCCCAATCCAGCCGGTGTGTGTGAGGCATGGCCACACCCAACCACAGCACGGCGTTGCCGAGGAGATCCGTAAGGTCGGCAAGGACATCCCACAGAATCGGACGGTGTTTGACAGCCTCGCGCGACCGGTTACACAATTCGGTCACCGGTCCCGAATGGGCACATGATCATCGTCTGCATCGGCAGGGATCGCATGGATGAGCAGGCCATGGCCGGGCTGAGCGGGGCGACCGTCCGATCGATCGCCATCCGGTTCGCCGGCGAGGGCAGTGGCGAGGCGCCGCTGACCTGGTCCCAGGCCGACCACTGGCGAGCCAATCTGGCCGCCGGCCGCGCCGCAACCTTCGGCGGCAACTTCGCCTGGCCGGCGGGCACCACGGTCGAGTTCATGGCCGAAACACTGCGGTTCATGCTGAGCCGGCACCAGGCACTGCGCACCAGGCTGCGCTTCGATGCCGACGGCTGGCCCTACCAGTGCTGCGCCAGCGAGGGCGAGATCCAGCTACAGGTGGTCGAGGCCGGCACCGCCGACCCGGCGGCGCTCGCACAGGAGTTGGAGCGTCAGTTCCACTGGCAGGACTTCGACTTCGAGAACGAGTGGCCGATCCGGATGGCGGTGGTCACCGTCCGCGGCGAGGTCACGCACCAGGTCGTTGTCTACCTGCACCTGGCCCTGGACGGCGGTGGCACCGATGCGTTGTTGGCCGACCTGGCTGCCCGGGATCCGGTGACCGGCGAGCCGGCCGGTCCGATCACCGCGATCCAGCCGTTGGAGCTGGCCCGCCGGCAGGCCGAGCCGGCCGCGCAACGCCAGTCGCTCGCCGCGATGCGGCACCTGGAACGGGTGCTGCGTTCGGTCGAGCCGAAGCTGCTCGGCGAGCCGCGCTGGGACGGGCCGCCCAGCTACCGACCGATCCGTTACCGGACGCCGGCCACCCTGCTCGCGGTCAAGCGGATCGTGGCCGAGCAGGGCGTGCCGGCGTCCTCGGTGCTCGCGGCGCTGTACGCCGTGGCGCTCGGCCGGTTACTCGGTCGCGGCGACATCTGGACGATGATGCTGGTCAGCAACCGGTTCCGGCCGGGGCTGACCGGCACGGTGGGCCTGATCGTGCAGTCCAGCCCGTTCCAGCTCGACGTGGCCGGGGTCAGCCTGGCGACCGCGGTGGCCCGGGCTCGCGCCAGCATGCTGCACACCTACAAGAACGCCTACTACGACGGACGGCACCGTGACGAGGTGCTGGACCGGGTGCAACGGGAACGCGGCGTGCTGATCGACACCAGCTGCTACTTCAACGACCGCCGGGTGGAGCGGCCGCCGGACGGACTGCCGCCAGCCGACGACGACCGGCTGCGGGCCGCGCTGGCCGAGTCGGCTTGGGTGCCGGAGCCCGGCCGGCCGCCACGGAACGTCCTGCAGGTGAATGTGCTGGACGCCCCGGTGGTTGATCCGGCCGACCCGCCGGGTGCGATCGACCTGCACATCACCTGGGATCCCCGCTACTTCGAGCTGACCGAGATCCAGCGGTTGGCGACCGGAATCGAGAGCGTCGCCGTGGAAACCGCGATCAGTCCGGACGCGCCGACCGGCATCCCGCCCCGAACCAGCGAGTGAGCATCGCAGGGTGCGCGAAGGCGACAGCGAGTGAGCATCGCAGGCGCGTAGCGCCGAGGAGCGGAGCGAGCGCGGAGCCGAGCGGCGGGCGTAGCGCCGAGGAGCGGAGCGAGCGGGCGATGAGCGCTTGCGCGAAGAGCGAGTGATCAGCGAGTGAGAGCCTGCCACCTCACAGCACCGAACCTGCACCGTCCACCGCGGTCAGCCGGATCACCCGGTCGTCGTCGGGCACCGGTTGGCCGTGCCCGTCCCGGTTGCGGGTGGTGAGCCAGATCGCTCCGTCCGGCGCGATCACCACCGTCCGCAGCCGGCCGTAGGCCTTGCTGAGCGCGGCGCTGAACTGGCCGACCGCGTTAGCCTTGCTGACCGGGGCCACCGCGACCGCCTGGCCGGCCGCCGTCGCCACCAGCAACTGGCCGGCGGCCAGCGCGCAACCGCCGCCGCCGGTGAGCGGGGCCGGCAGCCTCGCCGCCGGCTTCGCGTTCGCGTAGTCCAGGCCCGGACGGACCAGCTGCACCTGGTCGCGCTGCACCACCAGCCGGCTGCCGGACGTCGGATCCACGCAGAGCCCTGCCACCTCGGTGAACCCGCGGGCATAGACGAGCGAGTGCGGGTTGGGATTGTCCGGCAGTGGCTTGCCGATGTCGTCACTGCGCAGCAGCTTGCCGGCCAGGCTGGTCGGCAAGCTGGCCAGCGCCGGATTCCCCGCGTCGCCGGTGCCGGTGAGCAGCGCCCCGGTGGCGTCGAAGGCCAACCGGCCGGTGTTGCCGGTGGTGCCCCGGGGAATGCCGCCGATCACCGTGGACGGCGCCGAGCCGAGCGGAAAGTGCACCACCCGGTTGTCGGTGGCCGTGGTCAGGTACGCATAGATCAGGCCGTCCTCGGCATAGCTCGGCGAGATGGCCAGATCCTGCAACCCGCCGTCCCCACTGCCGTCCACCCCGGCCAGCGTCTGCACCACGGTGGCCGGCGCGCTGCCGTCCGGCTGCACCCGGTAGATCCGGCCGGAACGCCGCTCGCCGACCAGCGCGGTGCCGTCCGGCAGCACCACCAGACCGGTCGGTTCGACCAGCTTGCTGGCCACCACGCTGGCGTCGGCCTGGGCCGCGCCGCTGCTGGGCGAGCCGCTGGGCACCGTGCCACCGGGCGGCTCGCTGCCCGACAGCGACGGTTGCGGAATGCCGGGGTTGGGCAGCTGCGGGTTGGGGTCGTTGTTGCCCAGGAAGTTCGGCTGCGGCGTGAAGTTGCCGCTGCTGCTCGCGCTGCCGCCGCAGCCGGCGATGGCGAGGCAGGCGACGAGCAGGCAGGCCAGCACGGCGAGCAGGGCCGGCCGGCGGGGCAGGACACGGAGGCGAACCACCCGCCCAGTCTGCCTGCTGCTGCTGTGACTCGAGCCCGGATAGCCCTGACTTGCGGCGGGCAACACCGACGGCCCACTGGCGGTCATGCCATCGGCCAGCGGCTACGGTGGATCGGGTGAGCCGATTGTGCGTGCAGTCCACCGCCGTCCGCGACCGCCTGCGGGTGAGGCTGCCGGACTCGCCGCTGGCCGCCGATGCCGAGGTCTGGCAGGACATCCAGCAGCCGCCGGCCGGCTCGGAAGAGATCGAGTTCTGGGTACCGCCGCCGTTCGTCCGGGATCGGGCGGCCGCGGCCGCCGCGGTGGCCAAGCTGACCAAACTGCAGGTGGTGCAGACCCAGTCGGCCGGCGTGGACACCGTGCTGTCCTGGTTGCCCGCGCACGTCCAGCTGTGCGATGCCCGCGGCGTGCACGGCTCGGCCACCTCGGAGTGGGCGTTGACCGCCATCCTGTCGGTGCTGCGGGAGTTCCCGCGGTTCGAGCGGGCTCGCCAGCAGCAACGCTGGGAGGACGCGATCACCGACGAGTTGGCCGGCAAGCGGGTGCTGATCGTGGGCGCCGGCGACGTGGGGCAGCAGCTGGGCCGCCGGCTGGCCGCCTGCGATGCCGAGCCGGTGTTCGCCGCCCGTACCGCGCGGGACGGCGTGCACGGCGTGGCCGAATTGCCGCAGCTGCTGCCGCAGGCCGACGTGGTGGTGTTGCTGGTGCCGCAGACCAGCGAGACCGTCGGCATGGTGGGCCCGGACTTCCTGCGCCGGATGTCGGACGGTGCCCTGCTGGTCAACGCGGCACGCGGCGGGGTGGTCGACACCGACGCCCTGCTCGCCGAGCTGAGTTCCGGCCGGCTGCGGGCAGCGCTCGACGTGACCGATCCGGAGCCGCTACCGGCCGACCACCCGCTCTGGCACGCGCCGAACCTACTGCTCACCCCGCACGTCGGCGGCTCGGTGCTCGGCCTGCTCGAGCGGTTCACCGCGCTGCTGGCCGACCAGCTCACCCGGTACGAGCGCGGCGAGCCGCTGATCAACCAGGTCGACGGCGAGTACTAGCTGCCGGTTAGACCTCGGCGGACCCGGCCGGATCCGGGATCCGGGATCCGGCCGCTGGCGGCACCGATCAGCGGTTCCAGCCGGGTACTGCGCACGCACGGCAGCCGCAGCTGGGTGCCGTCGCCATCCACCGCGTACACCGAGCCGGACGAATCCAGCCGCAGCCCGCGCAGCTGTTCCCAGCGCACCGTCTGGCTGCCGAACACGGCGCGGGCATGCAGCCCCGTCGAATCGACCACGGTCGCGGTACGGGCCACGTAGACCGCGCCGGCGACCGGGACGAGATAGACCAGCGCCTGCACCGGCGAGCGGACCACGGCGGTCAGGCAGAGCGCCACGAACGCCACGATCAGGTACGCCGAGCCGGGGTGCTTGAGCACCGTCCGCTGGATCACCGTCATGATTGCAGAGCCTAGGTCGTAGGCTCTTTCACCGTGACGACCGCATCGAGTTCACCGTGACGACCGCATCGGGCAGACCGCCATCGGGCAGACCGCCACACCGCAAGCCGCATTCGCACATCGTCACCGACGGGGTGGAGCGGGCCGCCGCCCGCGGCATGCTGCGGGCGGTCGGCATGGGTGACGATGACTGGCGCAAGCCGCAGGTCGGCGTTGCCTCGTCCTGGAACGAGATCACCCCGTGCAACCTGTCGCTGGCCCGACTGGCCAAGCGGGCCAAGGTCGGGGTCCGCGGTGCGGACGGTTTCCCTTTGGAATTCGGCACGATCTCGGTCTCCGACGGCATCTCGATGGGCCACTCCGGCATGCACTACTCGCTGGTGTCCCGGGAGGTCATCGCCGATTCGGTCGAGACGGTCTTCCGAGCCGAGCAACTGGACGGCGCGGTGCTGCTGGCCGGCTGTGACAAGTCGCTGCCCGGCATGCTGATGGCCGCCGCCCGGCTGGACGTCGCCGCGGTGTTCCTGTACGCCGGTTCCACCTTTCCGGGTCGGCACAACGGCAACGACGTCACCATCATCGATGCCTTCGAGGCGGTCGGCGCGTGCCTGGCCGGCCGGCTCAGCGAGGACGAATTGTCCGAGATCGAAAGGGCGATCTGTCCCGGCGAGGGTGCCTGCGCCGGCATGTACACCGCGAACACGATGGCTGCCGCGGCCGAGGCGCTCGGCATGTCGCTGACCGGCTCGGCGGCGCCACCCGCGCCGGACTCGCGGCGCGATGCCTACGCCGAGCGGTCGGGCGAGGCGGTGGTGCACCTGATCGACCGTGGCATCACCGCACGCGGCATCCTCACCAAGCAGGCGTTCGAGAACGCGATCACCGTCGTAATGGCGCTTGGTGGTTCGACCAACGCGGTGCTGCATCTGCTGGCCATCGCGCGCGAGGCGGGCGTGCCGCTGGAACTGGCCGATTTCAACCGGATCGGGGACAAGGTGCCGCACCTGGGCGACCTGAAGCCGTTCGGCCGCTACGTGATGACCGATCTCGACCGGATCGGTGGCATTCCGGTGGTGATGAAGGCGCTGCTGGATGCCGGCCTGCTGCACGGTGACGCGCTGACCGTGACCGGACGGACGCTGGCCGAGAACCTCACCGAGGTCGCGCCGGCGGCACCGGACGGCGAGGTGATCCGGCCGCTGGACCGGCCGATCCACCGCACCGGCGGCCTGACCATCCTGCACGGCAACCTGGCGCCGGAGGGCGCGGTGGTCAAGACGGCTGGCTTCGACACCGAGGTGTTCACCGGCACCGCCCGGGTCTTCGACCGGGAGCAGGCCGCGATGGACGCGGTCGCCGACGGCTCGCTGCGGCCGGGTGACGTGGTGGTGATCCGGTGGGAGGGCCCCAGGGGTGGCCCGGGGATGCGGGAGATGCTGGCCATCACCGGCGCGATCAAGGGCGCCGGGCTGGGCCGCGATGTGCTGCTGCTCACCGACGGCCGGTTCTCCGGCGGCACCACCGGGCTGTGCATCGGGCACATCGCGCCGGAGGCGGCGGTCGGCGGCCCGATCGGGCTGGTCGCCGACGGCGATCGGATCACCGTCGACATCGCCAACCGGAGGCTGGATCTCGGCGTCGGTGACGAGGAGTTGGAGCGGCGCCGGGCCGCCTGGCAGCCGCTGCCACCGCAGTTCGATACCGGGGTGCTGGGCAAGTACGCCAAGCTGGTCAGCTCAGCCGCCGAGGGCGCGGTCTGCGGCTGAGGCCCTGCTGTTGCCCGAAGGTCTTAACCGTTGCCGGAGAAGTCCTCGGTCAGCCAGAGCCGGCCGTGCACGGCGTCGAAGTAGACGTCGACCCCCAGGGACTGCGCCTGCCGGGACAGGATGTTGCGCCGGTGCGCGTCGTTCGGCGGGTTCTCGGCGAGCATCCGGGATTCGATGTCGAGTACCCCGGCCAGGCTGCGCTCGGTCGTCCAGCCGATGTTCTCCGCGGCATAGGTCCATTGCATGCCGGCGGCGCTCTCCCGGCTGCCCAGGGAAGGTTCGGCGTTGACCTGGTGGGACAGCGTGTTCGAGCTCGCCATCGCGCGGTTGTGCGCGCGGGCCGACTGCTGCAACCGGGCGTCCCAGAGCAGCGGCGGCAGATGTTGGGCCGTCCGGCCCCGGTTCACCGCCTGGAACACCGCCTGTGCATAGTCGGTGCTGCCGGCCGATTGGCGGGCATGGATGCTCTGACCGAGCTGGCTGGTGGGTTGGCTGGCCACGCCGGCGGCGCCCGGCGGGGTCGCCGTACCCGGGATCGCGTTACCTGGCGCGGCGGCGACCGAGTTCGCCGGCCGGCTGGTCGGTTGGGCGGCCGGCTGAGAGCTGGTCGCGATGCCCCGGTCGGCGATCGAGGTGGTCAGCGAGATCGCGCCGGCGATGCTGGCGGGCCGCTGCGGTGAGTCGGCGGTGTCAATAGCCATCACCCCGATTGCGCTCAGCATCGCGCACGCGGCGGCCAGGCCCAGTGCGGGAGCCAATCGGGGAGGCACGGAGGACATCGTGCGAGGCACGGAGGGCATCGTGCCACGAAAGTCGGTAACGGCACGGTCACATTTGCACAAGCAAAGATTTCAGATGGTGCGCTCGGGTGTTTCGAGGCGGTTTGCCGCACCGGGCCGTGATAGTTCGCCGTCTCATTAAGCAGGACGAGCATCTCGCTACATTGAGCGGCACCGGGTTCGCCGTGTAGTGTCCGTCCCGTGCGGCATCTGGTACTTATCCTCTAGCGCGTACTCGGCGGCAAACCCGCAGAGGACGCGCAAACCCTTCGTGCATCGCGGCACGGAGGGTTTTTTAGTGGAGTTGTAGCGCTTCACAACCTCCGAATGGCTTGCCGGTCACGGAGGTTTCAGTGGCTGGCCGGGACCATCGTGGAACGAGGTCGCAGGCCCGCTGGCAACGCGAGAAAGGACCGCCAGCATGACACGGATCTCCGCCCCGGATCAGGTGACCGGAGCGCAGGCACTTATCCGCTCGCTGGAAGAGGTCGGCGCCGACGTGGTGTTCGGCATTCCGGGCGGGGCCATCCTGCCCGCCTACGACCCGCTGTTCGACTCCACCAAGGTGCGGCACGTGCTGGTACGGCACGAGCAGGGTGCCGGCCACGCGGCCGAGGGATATGCCCAGGCGACCGGCAAGGTGGGCGTCTGCATGGCGACCTCCGGGCCCGGCGCCACCAATCTGGTCACCCCGATCGCCGACGCGTTCCTGGATTCGGTGCCGATCGTGGCCATTACCGGACAGGTCGCGCTGCCGTTCATCGGCACCGACGCGTTCCAGGAGGCCGATATCTCCGGGATCACCCTGCCGATCACCAAGCACAACTTCCTGGTGCAGCGCGCCGAGGACATTCCGCGCACCATCGCCGAGGCGTTCCACCTCGCGCTGACCGGGCGGCCCGGCCCGGTGCTGGTCGACATCCCCAAGGACGTGCTGCAGGCCGCGACCCGGTTCAGTTGGCCGCCGGTGCTGGATCTGCCCGGCTACCGGCCGGTGCTCAAGCCGCACGGCAAGCAGATCCGGGAGGCGGCCAAGCTGATCGCCGCGGCGTCCCGGCCGGTGCTCTACATCGGTGGCGGGGTGCTCAAGGCCCGGGCCACCGCCGAGTTGCGCAGGCTTGCCGAACTCACCGGCATCCCGGTGGTGACCACCCTGATGGCGCGGGGCGCGTTCCCGGATTCGCATCGACAACACCTCGGCATGCCCGGCATGCACGGCACGGTGGCCGCCGTCACCGCCTTGCAGAAGGCCGATCTGCTGATCGCGCTCGGCACCCGGTTCGACGACCGGGTCACCGGCCGGCTGGATTCCTTCGCGCCGGATGCGATGGTGATCCACGCCGACATCGACCCGGCCGAGATCGGTAAGAACCGGCAGGCCGACATCCCGATCGTCGGTGACGCCCGCGAGGTGATCCGGGAGCTGATCCCGGCCATCCAGGCCGAGTACCAGGCGGGCAACCGGACGGACCTGACCGGCTGGTGGCGGCAGGCCGAAGGCTGGCGGCGGACCTATCCGCTGGGTTACGAGGAGCCGGCCGACGGCAGCCTGTCCCCGCAGTACGTGATCTCACGATTGGGCGAGGTCGCCGGACCGGAGACGATCTTCACCGCCGGGGTGGGGCAACACCAGATGTGGGCGGCGCAGTTCATCCGGTACGACAACCCCTATACCTGGATAAACTCCGGCGGTGCCGGCACCATGGGTTTCTCGGTGCCGGCCGCGATGGGTGCCAAGGTCGGCGCACCGGACAAGCTGGTCTGGGCCATCGACGGCGACGGCTGTTTCCAGATGACCAACCAGGAACTGGCCACCTGTGCCATCGAGGGCATTCCGATCAAGGTGGCGGTCATCAACAACGGCAACCTCGGGATGGTCCGGCAGTGGCAGACGCTCTTCTACGACGAGCGGTACTCCCAGACCGAGCTGGGCACGCACGCGCCGGCCACGGCACGGCGGACCGGCGGCTACGCACCGATCCCGGACTTCGTCAAGCTGGCCGAGGCGCTCGGCTGCATCGGAATGCGCTGCGATGCGAAGGAGGAAGTCGACGCGGTGATCGCCAAGGCGATGGCCATCGACGACCAGCCGGTGGTGGTCGACTTCACCGTCGGCAAGGACGCGATGGTGTGGCCGATGGTGGCCGCCGGCACCTCCAACGACGACATCCTGGCCGCCCGCAACGTCCGGCCGGATTTTGGAGATGAGTGAGCGAGTGAGCATCGAGCGAAGCGAGGCGCGGAGCGAGCGGCCGATGAGCGCTCGCGCGAAGAGTGGAGTCGATCAGCGAGTGAGCATCGAGCGAAGCGAGGCGCGGAGCGAGCGGCCGATGAGCGCTCGCGCGAAGAGGAGTTGAGTTATGTCCGTTCATACGCTGTCGGTCCTGGTGGAGAACAAGCCGGGCGTGCTGGCCCGGGTGTCCGGGCTGTTCAGCCGGCGCGGGTTCAACATCGAGTCGCTGGCGGTCGGGCCGACCGAGCACCCGGAGATCAGCCGGATCACCATCCTGGTCTCGGTCGAGGGCAACGCGCTGGAGCAGGTGACCAAGCAGTTGAACAAGCTGGTCAACGTGCTCAAGATCGTCGAGCTGGAAGCCGGCTCGGCGGTGCAGCGGGAACTGCTGCTGGCCAAGGTGCGCGCCGACGAGTCCAACCGCGGTGCGATCGTGGACATCGTCGAGCTGTTCAATGCCAAGGTGGTCGATGTCAGCCCGGAGGCACTCACCGTGGAGATGGTCGGCCCACCTGCCAAACTCGAGGCGATGCTGAAGATGCTCGAGCCGTACGGCATCCGCGAGATGGTGCAGTCCGGCATGGTGGCGTTGGGCCGCGGTCCGCGGTCGATGACCCAGGCCGCGCTGCGTGCGGTCGAACGGCACGCGGGCTGACCGCATCGAGTGATCGCCCGTACCGCCTGATCGTCCGTACCACCTGATCGAGTATTGCCCGTACTGCCAAGCTCAATCCGAGACGAGAGCAAGCCGAACCCGAGACGAGAGAAGGAACGCCGATGGCCGTGCAGATGTACTACGACGACGACGCCGACCTGTCGATCGTGCAGCGCCGCAAGGTCGCCGTGCTCGGCTTCGGCAGCCAGGGGCACGCGCATGCGCTGAGCCTGCGTGACTCGGGGGTGGACGTCCGGGTCGGCCTGCCGGAGGGTTCGCAGAGTCGGGACAAGGCGGCCGAGCAGGGCCTGCGAGTGCTCAGCCCGGCCGAGGCCGCCGCCGAGGCGGATCTGATCATGATCCTGGCGCCGGATCACAAGCAGCGGGCGCTGTATGCCGAGTCGGTGGAGCCGAACCTGTCCGACGGCGACGCATTGTTCTTCGGGCACGGCTTCAACATCCGATTCGGCTACATCAAGCCGCCGGCCGGGGTGGACGTGGCGATGGTGGCGCCGAAGGGGCCGGGGCACCTGGTCCGCCGGCAGTTCGTCGACGGCAAGGGGGTGCCGGTGCTGGTCGCGGTCGAGCAGGACGCGAGCGGCCGGGCGCTGGACCTGGCCTTGTCCTACGCCAAGGCGATCGGCGGCACCCGGGCCGGCGCGATCCGGACCACCTTCACCGAGGAGACCGAGACCGATCTGTTCGGTGAACAGGCGGTGCTCTGCGGCGGCGCCTCGCAACTGGTGCAGTACGGCTTCGAGGTGCTCACCGAGGCCGGCTACGAACCGGAGATCGCCTACTTCGAGTGCCTGCACGAGCTGAAGCTGATCGTCGACCTGATGTACGAGGGCGGCATCGCCAAGCAGCGCTGGTCGGTGTCGGACACCGCCGAGTACGGCGACTACGTGTCGGGTCCGCGAGTGATCGACGAGCACGTGAAGCAGAACATGCGCCAGATCCTCACCGAGATCCGTGACGGCAGCTTCGCGGCCCGATTCATCGCCGATCAGGACGCCGGCGCACCGGAGTTCTCGGCGTTGCGCGCGAAGGCCGAGCAGCACCCGATCGAGGCCACCGGTAGGAAGCTGCGCGGGTTGATGAGCTGGGTGAACGCCGACGCCGACGTGGACTACACCGAGGGCACCGCGGCCCGATGAAGCTGGCCGTATTGCCCGGGGACGGCATCGGGATCGAGGTCACCGAGCAAGCGGTGCGGGTGCTCGACGCGGTGCTGCCCGGTGTCGAACGGACCCACTACGACCTGGGTGCCGGCCGTTACCTGCGCACCGGCGAGGTGCTGCCGGACTCGGTGCTGGCCGAACTGCGCCAGCACGACGCGATCCTGCTCGGTGCCATCGGCGATCCGGCGGTGCCGAGCGGGGTGCTGGAGCGCGGCCTGCTGCTGCGACTGCGGTTCGAACTCGACCACTACGTGAACCTGCGGCCGGCCAAGCTGTATCCCGGAGTGGCGACGCCCTTGGCCGGCAAGCCGGAAATCGATTTCGTAGTGTACCGGGAAGGCACCGAGGGGCCGTATGCCGGCAACGGCGGCACGCTGCGGGGTGGCACCGCGCAGGAGGTGGCCACCGAGGTCAGCCTGAACACCGCATTCGGCATCGAGCGGGTGGTGCGGGCGGCTTTCGCGGCCGCCGACCGGCGGCCGCGAAAGCAGCTGACCTTGGTACACAAGACGAACGTGCTGGTGTACGCCGGTGACCTGTGGGCTCGGACGGTGGCGCGGGTGGCCACCGAGTATCCCGCGGTGACCGTGGCATACCAGCACGTCGATGCCGCCACGATCCACCTGGTGACCGACCCCGGCCGGTTCGACGTGATCGTCACCGACAACCTGTTCGGCGACATCCTCACCGACCTGGCCGCGGCGGTGGCCGGCGGGATCGGCCTGGCCGCCAGCGGCAACCTCAACCCTGAGGGCACCAGCCCGTCCATGTTCGAACCGGTGCACGGCTCGGCGCCGGATATCGCCGGCCAAGGGGTCGCCGATCCGACCGCCGCGATTCTCTCGGTGTCCCTGCTGCTCGCCCACCTCGGGCACGTCGCGGAAGCGGCCCGGGTGGAGGTGGCGGTGGCCGCCGATCTGGCTTCGCGCGATCCGGCGAATCCCGGCAGCACCTCCGAGATCGGCGAACGGATCGCGGCCTTGCTGCACACCCATCCGGCCACCGCTCGCGACGAGTGGGAATGAGACACGCCTAGCAGGTTCCGACGGCGCCTCATCGCTGAGAACTGAGCGCGGCGGGGCGGTTAGACGTACCGTCCTGAGTATCGAAAACCTCTGGACGCCTGTAGTCGGAGCGGGCTACCGTCTGGCTTGAAGTCGCGCCAGCTGCCGGGGGGAAGCTATGGCGGATACTCTTAAAATCATTCGATGAATTCGATCTGGTCGGGCCGGTCCCGCCAGGCATCAGCTCGGCTGACACCGCCTCGACCCTGGTGATCCCGGGTCGGCAGATCAGGCTCGCGCTGCAGAGCCGACGCCCACGACGTGATCAGGCGGCCGAGCATTGCGTCGCATCGCTGGCCGCGGTCGAGCTTACCCATGTGCGCCACCGGATCCCCCCTCAGAGACGGGATACGCAGCCATCACCTACTAGGCGAAAGAAGGACTGTCATGGCTCAAACGTACGGCTGGCTTCGCGGGCTGCTGGCCGAGCAAGGCGTCGAGCTCGAGCGGGCGGACGTCAGCGATGACACCCCCATTATCGAGCATCCGCTGGGTGCATTGCCGGATCGCGACAGACTCGCCTCAGATATCGGGTCGATCCAGCTCATGGACTCGATCCGACCTGCCAGCCATCCCGAACTCGCGCGCCGCCGCATCGCGCTAGGCCTTGCGAGTGAGGCAGATCGCGAGCTCGCCGCACGGTTCCCCGAGCTCAGCCCCGTTGCCGGAGCCGGCGGCCAGCCGCCGGCCGGCGGCGGTCATCCCACTGCGGTGGACTGGCGTAATCGGTTCGGACGCAACTGGATCACCACCATCCGCGACCAGAATCCGTGTGAGGCCTGCTGGGCCTTTGCCGGGACGGCGTTGGTGGAGGCGATGCTCAAGATCGAACACAGCTATTGGGCTCGGCTGTCCGAGGGAGACTTGCATGACGGACTCGGAGCCAGATGTGCTGATCAGGGCAACCTGGGCAATGTTTCGACATTCTTGTCCAGCCACGGTTTGGCCGACCCCGGCTGCTGGCCCTGGCACACCGACGACGCCCCGTACGCGCCGACCACGGACCGCAGCGGCCGTACCGTGCGGATGCCGGCAGTTACCTGGCTGGGCGACGTCAACCAGCAGAAGGACTGGCTCGACAGCACGGGTCCGCTCGCCACCTTCTTCGAGGTATGGCATGACTTCGACGGTTATACCCGTGGCTACGTCTACCATCGATCCACCGACCCGGCGAACTACGACCGGGGCGGCCACCTAATGCTCGTCGTGGGCTACGACGACAATCAACATGCCTGGATCTGCAAGAACTCGTGGGGCAGCGGCTGGGGTGACGGCGGCTATGTGCTGGTCGGTTACGGTGAGGCGGACATCGACACCTATTCCAAGGCTGGCCTGGCGGGGTTGAACCCAGATCCATGGACCAAGCGGCGCCTACATAACGGCAATCTCTACGAGTCGGGGAACGGTGCGTTGCACCGGAACCTGGAGGTGCTCAGCGCCGGCGGCGGACAGGTCACCCATCACTGGCGTGAGGGTGGCCCCCCGTGGACCTGGGGCATCGCAGCCAAGTTCGCCGGGGATGCGGCCGCCTGTCCGACGCTCATCGGCACTACCTACAACCGCAACATGGAGACCGTTTATCTGGCGAACAACGGTCAACTGCATCACTGGTGGGTAGCCGGCGGTGGTGGCACCTGGAATGACGGCGGCACGTTCGGGCCGTCCGATTGCCGAGGCATTCCAGGTTTCGTACAAAGCGACTACGGCGCCCCGGGCAACTTCGAGGTCGTGGTCCTGGTCGGCGGCGGCCAACTGCAGCACCTCTGGCGGGGCGGAGCCGGTTGGCATCAAGGACCCCGGTTCGGGGCCCAGATAGCTTTGAGCGGGCCGGCCCTCGTGCAGGGTGACTACTACGGGAATGCCCACGGCAACCTCGAGTGCGTAGCGGTATTGCGGGACGGTCGGATGCAGCACTTCTGGCGCAACGAAGCCGATTTCAGCTGGCACAACGGTCCCACCTTCGGACAGGGTGTCAGCAGTCCTCCGGTGATGATCCAGGGTCAGTACGGCATGATCAACGAAGCCGGCCCGCACGGTAACTTCGAACTCTGCGTCGCGGTCGGCGGCCAGGTGCAGCATTGGTGGCGAGACAACGCCAGCGGTTCCGGGTCCTGGCACCACAGCGCGACCTTCGGGTCCGACGTGCAAGCTGTGGCAGGCCTGACCGAGAGCAGCTGGGGCCTGAATCTGGAGGTGATCGTGCTCCGCACTGATGGACAACTCCGACACTACTGGCGTGATGGATCCGGCTGGCACGATGGCCCGATCATCGGCCCGGCTTAGCTCCCGGTCCGGGCGCCGACGCTGTGACGGGTGCCGCACGGTTCCTTCAGGGTCTGCCCCCACACCTTGCGCTTGCAGTGGGGCAGACCACCCGGCTGCCGCTTATCGGCGCACTCGGATCCGGCAACACCTGGCAGGCAGAGGTAACCGGTGAGGCAATCCGGGTCACCGTCGAATTCACTTCTGCCGGCCGCGCCGAGGCAGCCCGCGGCGGACCGCCGCCGGCCACCTCGGTCGCATCGGAAACCCTCGTCGTTACAGCCGTCAGGGCCGGGCGCGCCCGGATCCGGCTACGGCTCGGCCGGGCGTGGCAGCCGGACTCCCCGTTGGCTCAGCATGAACTGGAGGTGACCGTCACCGAGCGGGACGGTGGCACGGCGTAGCGGCAGTTCGAACGTGACCGCCTGCTCGTCGGCGACCAGCACGTCTAGCGACGGGGGAGTGCCTTCACCGCGCAGTCGGTGACCCCGCAGCCGTCGGACCCGCAGCCGTCAGACCCGCTGGAACCGCAGTCGCCGCCGCAGGGGCCGGTGGTAGCCCGGATCGCCTCGTCCAGCCGGTGCTCCCGCTCGTCCCGCCGGGCCGAGGACAGCAGTCCGTAGCCGACGCCGAGCAGTATCAGCGCGATCACCGCCACCAGCACGCCGACCAGCTGACCGGCGAGCGAGCGGCCACCCCAACCGAGCAGGACGCCGGCGGCGAGCAGCACCACCGAAACCGGTAGCAACAGGATCGCCAGCTGTCGGCGCTGCCGCGATGGCACGCTGCTCAGATCGGTCCGCTGCATACCCTCCAGTATCTGTGACCGGGCCAGCCGGCCATCGACCGGCCCAGCCGGCCATCGACCGGCCCAGTGAGCCGGCCCGGTAGCCTCGAAGCCGTGCGCATCGCGAGATTTGTAACCGGCGGCAGCATCTCCTGGGGGGTCGTCGAGGGCTCGGCGGACGCCGGCGCTAACCCACCGTTCGAGTCGCTGACCGTCGCCGCCATCAAGGACCACCCGATGGGTCCGATCGAGTTCACCGGCGACCGGTACGCGATCACCGACGTCCGGTTGCTGGCGCCGATCCTGCCGAGCAAGGTGGTGGCGATCGGGCGCAACTACGCCGCGCACGCCGCCGAACTCGGCAACGATGTGCCGGAGCGACCGCTGATCTTCCTCAAGCCGTCCACCTCGGTGATCGGCACCCACGACGTGATCCGGCTGCCACCGGATTCCGACCAGGTCGAGCACGAGGCCGAACTCGCCGTGGTGATCGGCAAGGTGGTCAAGGACGTGCCGCGGGACCGGGCACTGGACGTCATCTTCGGCTACACCTGCGGCAACGACGTGACCGCACGCGATCAGCAGGCGGCCGACGTGCAGTTCACCCGGGCGAAGGGCTACGACTCGTTCTGCCCGATCGGGCCGTGGATCGAGACCACCTTCGACCCGTCCGCCGCCCGGCTGCGGTGCCTGGTCAACGACCGGACCACCCAGGACGGCAACACCAAGGACATGATCTTCGACGTGGCGACGATCGTCTCGTTCGTCTCGCACGTCATGACGCTGATGCCGGGCGACGTGCTGCTGACCGGCACCCCGGCCGGAGTCAGCCGGATCGCCGACGGCGACACGGTGAGCGTGGTCATCGACGGCATCGGCGAGCTGGTCAACCCCGTTCGGGCCAAGAGCTGACCCTCGCGCGGACGGACGAGAGCTCGCTTGCTGGCTTCGGCGCGCCCGATTTCAAGTCCCGTCGCGGTGTCCGGTAGAGTTCTACCTCGGCTCGGTCATCGCCATGAAGGTCGGGTTGTAGTGGGGTATGGGGTAATTGGCAGCCCAACTGATTCTGGTTCAGTTAGTCTAGGTTCGAGTCCTGGTACCCCAGCGCAGTACAGTTCAGCGCGAGCTGAGCTCCTAGGGCCCCGTCGTCTAGCGGCCTAGGACGCCGCCCTCTCACGGCGGTAGCGAGGGTTCGAATCCCTTCGGGGCTACCAATGTGATGTCTCAGGACATCGGAAACGGGTGAACCTGCGGTTTGTGGGTTCACCCGTTTGTTTTTGATCTTGGTCTGGGTGCTCGGCCGGTGGGTTGGTAGTCCCGGGACGGGTCGATGGTCAG
>Ga0157372_10000059_pt1 | contig 124697 bp, 104 predicted proteins | sample C55metaG_FD_115307 | JGI IMG/M metagenome (GOLD analysis project Ga0157372, IMG submission 115307) | Corn rhizosphere microbial communities from Kellogg Biological Station, Michigan, USA - C5-5 metaG | ecosystem: Host-associated > Plants > Roots > Rhizosphere > Soil | place: USA: Michigan...
CTGGCATTGAGCTGTGGCATTCTTTTATGGCTGGTCACATTCATGTCCTGCATCCCTGTGGGGCTTACCGTTGCCCACCGCGAGCATCTATCTTTAAGGAAGCTGTCAAAGGCCAGCCACGCGACCGCAGAAGAGAAGACTGATTCCTGATTCCTGGTTGTTGGCGGTGTCTTGTGGGCGATTGGCCCCTGGGCAGAAGCTCCTTGGGGAAACGTGATGCATCGAGGCGAACGGGCCGTGCGGAGAAAGACCGACACAATTGAGATTGGATCGAAGGCACCGGACCTCATCCTCTCGGCTGCGAATTCACAAGGCAAGTTTTCACTCCCGAATCTGGTCGGGCGGGGACCGCTCGTGATTGAGTTCCTGCGCGGGACCTGGTGACCTAACTGCCGCAAGCGGATGGCTCAGTTGGAGCCATACAAGCAGGAACTCGAGAGCCTCACCGCAAGCCTGGTGTATATTGCCGCCGAAAAGCGCGAGGGCGTCTGGAACCCGGTGAAGTACCTGGAGCAGAACCCGATCTCGTTTCCCTTTCTGGTTGACGAGGATCGGGTGGTGACAAAAGCTTACGGGTTATATCACGCCTTTAGTCACGACGCCTTTCGGATTGCACACCCTGCGACGCTGGTCCTCGACAAAGCGGGAGTGGTTCGCTATATCTACCGCGGCGAAGACCAATACGATCGCGCCCCGATCGCGGAACTATTGGCAGCCGTGAAGGAAGCTCAGGCCTAGTGAGCCATCGCGATCAATTCCGCCTCCGGCAGAAGCGGCAGGTCAAGCCAGCCCTCAACCGGCAATGCGTCGGCGGGTAAGCGATTCTGCCAGATGCTGAAGCGCAAACGAACCCTGGTCGCCGCGGGATCTGCCGGCGCAGCAGATTCGAGCGGCGCCGCATACAGCAGCGCTAGGGGCAGCTTGAATTCGAAATTCTTGGAGAGTACGGCGCGCACCCCTTGGTAGGACAAAGGATCGTCTGGACCCGAGACGCGCGGTGCCGATAAAGTCCCGTCCCGAGCGTCCAGCACAAGCCGAAGCGATCGCCGAGGACGTACAGAGTGATCCGCCCAAGACTCCAGATTGATGACGATTTCAAATTCGCCTTCCGGAACTCCGCCGGTGAAGTCCACCCGGCCATAGACGTTGCTCTCATCGATTCCGGCATAAATCGAGTCCATTAGAAAAACCTTGCCGTGCATCGCGCCCTGGCGGCGGTCGGCGGTGTAGTGCGCGGCCCCCATCCACTCAAAGTAACTGATCATGTCGCCAGAAATTCGTGGTCGAATGTAATGAGTCTGCGGCGTTAGCAACGGCTGTACGGTCCCGCTGATGATGGGTTGTGCCAGATAATCGGGCGGTGTGGCACCAAGAGCCTGATATACGTTCGACAGGTGCTTGCGGTAAAGTTCATCAAAGTCGCGATCGTTGGCGGAGTGATGCTCAGGACCGTACCACCAATTCCAGTCGCTGCCCTCGGCAATCGAGAGCTCCTCTTTGGCCAGCTTGCGCTGTTCCTCCGAGCATGCGGGTGAGGCTTGCGCATAGAAGTTGCGCGCATGGTAGAGGTAGTCCCAGGAGCGATTGTCCTCGGGCGAGCCGATCCAGACGTTGAAGTTGGCATGAATCCAGGAGCCGGGGGTGAGCGTCTGGAGCACGTTGAAATTTTTGTGCCGGGCGATGGCTTCAGAAACGGTGACGGCTTCAAGTGACTGGTCGCCCTGCAATATGTCATAAAAGCGGCGGAGGAACTCGCGGCCAGATTGCGGGTAGTATTCCCAGGCATTCTCGCCATCCAGAATGATCGTCACCACGGCATCAGCCCCTGTTCGGAGAACCGGTTGCGCGGAATCTTTAATGTTCTGGACGAGGTGAGTGGCGGCCTCCGCAGCCGGCATACCCGAGTAAACAAAACCGATAAGGTCAGAGATGGCATGATCGCGGAAGAGCAGATGCATGCTGCTCTGGCCGCTCTCAAAGCGGTGAATGTTGTAGAGCTTGCCGGCAGAAACATCCGGTACCCGGCCATTTCCATCGCGCATGAACGACATACCGAGAGTACGGGCCAGCACGCCTTCGTCGGTAGCCATCCAGTGAACGCCCAGTCCACTCGCAATGCCAAGCACTTCTTCGGAAACACTGCCTTCTGACGGCCACACGCCGTTCGGGCGGAGACCAAACACTTTTTCGTGCAGATCGAGACCGCGTTCCAGCTGCTCGCGAGCGTCTTCGGGATGACGGAAGCGGTTTTGCGGGAGCGGAAGTCCGGGGGTCGAAACCGCGCCCTGATTGGTGTCACACACTAGCGGCAGGATCGGATGGAAGAAGGGAGAAGTTGAAATCTCGATTCTTCCCTCTCTCGCCGCCTGAGCGTGGGCCGGGAGGACGCGCTGGACGAGGGCCACCTGGTGGCGGGCGATGAAGTCCTGGTCCTCCAGGGAATAGTTGCGTCCCTTGCGCACGAGTTCAGCCACTTCCGGCTCCTGCAGAAAGAATTCGTCAAACCAAGCGAGCTGCGAGAGCACCTGCAGGTCGGTGTAGTCCTGCGGTTGAAAGAACTTGTCGGCCCGATCCGGATTGGACCCGCTCGTTTGAAACCGCTCCCAAAGCTCCAGATAGCGAGGGTAGCGGCCAATCAAGTGAACGGGATTCGCCTGGAACAGATACTGAAGCGCGAATCGGCGTTCCTCGGAGCTCAGATCGCGAGCTGGTTTCGAAGCAACCGTGAAGAACGGATCGCGCGTGGTGCCGCTTTCGTAGTCTTGAATTTGCGTGATGAGCGACGGAACCAGATTAAAGGTTTGATGGACGTGAGGGAACTCATCGAGCAGTTTCACCATTCCGTAGTAGTCTTTGAGGGCGTGCAAACGTACCCAGGGGAGACGGTACTCTCCGGTGACCAGATCTTTGTAGAAAGGTTGATGTTGGTGCCAAAGCAGAACGACACGCAAAACAGACATCGATGGCTGAATCCTGATTACAATGGGATTTTTAGCAGTCTAGCATGTGAGTGCTGGAGCCCTTAGCCGTCCGCTTGCACTCGGGGGCTCGAGTTTATGCAACTCCAAAGATCGATCGTGATTCTGAGTGCTGAATCGAATTTCACTCAACCATGAAAAACTCGCACTCCGTAATTTCTGATGCGGCCCGACACGATGTGAGCCTGCTCTCGAAGCAGGACCTCTACCTGTTCAATGAAGGCCGCAATTATCGTGCTTACAACCAGCTCGGCGCGCACCCCGCTACTCACGAAGGAGAACAGGGAACCGTCTTTAGCGTATGGGCTCCGAATGCGCGGTCGGTGAACGTAATTGGGAATTTCAACGATTGGAATCCCCGATCACACGACCTGCAGCCACGCGGCACGTCAGGAATCTGGGAAGGATTCATTCCCGGGGTGGGCAAAGGAGCGCTGTACAAATATCGCATCGTTTCGCATCATCACGGGCACGTAGGCGACAAAGCCGACCCGTTCGGGGTTTACCACGAAAAGCCGCCTCGCACCGCGTCGATTGTCTGGGACCTGGATTACAGCTGGGGCGATCACGAGTGGATGGGGTCTCGCGGTAAACGCCAATCTCTGCATGCACCGATTTCGATCTATGAAGTCCACCTGGGATCATGGATGCGGGTCCCGGAGCAGCACAACCGCTGGCTGAGCTACGGGGAGATTGCGCCGAAGCTGGCAGACTACGTGAAAAGAATGGGATTCACCCACGTCGAGCTGCTGCCCATTATGGAGCATCCCTATTTTGCCTCCTGGGGATATCAGACGACGGGATACTTCGCTCCAACCTCTCGCTACGGTGCCCCCCAGGATTTCATGGGCTTTGTGGACCATCTGCACCAACGCGGCATCGGCGTAATTCTCGATTGGGTCCCCTCGCACTTCCCTTCCGACGCTCATGGGCTCGCTTACTTTGACGGAACGCACTTGTTTGAGCATGCCGATTGGCGGTTGGGATTTCATCCCGATTGGAACACATACATTTACAACTACGGCCGCAATGAGGTGCGGAGCTTCCTGCTTTCGAGCGCGATGTTCTGGTTGGATAAGTACCACGCCGACGGGTTGCGGGTGGACGCCGTGGCCTCGATGTTGTATCTGGATTATTCGCGGCGGGAGCACGAGTGGATTCCGAACAAGTACGGCGGTCGGGAGAACCTGGAGGCCATCGAGTTCCTGCGGCAGCTGAACCAGGAAGTATACAAAGAGCACCCCGACGTGCAGACCTACGCGGAAGAATCGACTGCCTGGCCGATGGTTTCAAAGCCCATCTATGTGGGCGGTCTGGGCTTCGGCATGAAGTGGGACATGGGCTGGATGCACGATACCTTGTCCTATCTTTCCCATGATCCTATTCACCGGCAGTATCACCACAACCTTCTTACCTTCCGCATGTTGTACGGCTTCAGCGAAAACTTTGTGCTGCCGCTGTCGCACGATGAGGTAGTGCACGGGAAAGGTTCGATGATCGGGAAGATGCCGGGCGACGAATGGCAGAAGTTCGCCAATCTGCGATTGCTCTATGGATACATGTTCGCCCAGCCGGGGAAAAAGTTATTGTTCATGGGCAGTGAATTTGGGCAAGTGCGCGAGTGGGGACACGATACCAGCCTGGAATGGCACGTCACCGCATACCCGGCGCACTCGGGAGTGCAGAAGTGGGTGGAGCAGCTGAATCACCTCTACGGCCAGGAGCCAGCCCTGCACGAACTCGAAAGCGACCCTGCGGGATTTGAGTGGGTCGATTGCAATGACACCGGAGCGAGCATCGTTTCATTGCTGCGCAAGGCCCAGCGCCCGGAAGACACCATTCTGGTCGTCTGTAACTTCACGCCCCTGCCGCGGGAGTCATATCGCATCGGCGTGCCGTTCGGCGGATACTGGCGAGAACTGTTGAATAGCGATGCCAGCGATTACGCGGGGAGCGGAGTGGGGAATGCCGGGGGCAAGATGGCGGAGGAAATTGCGGTGCATGGCCGGCCGTATTCGCTATCGCTGACCCTGCCGCCGCTCGGGGTGCTGTTTCTAAAGGGAACATGATTTGTCGGAGCCTGAAGCTCGGGTGGCTGCCCACTCAAGCTGCAATGCAGCAACGGGAACAAGCCCTTCGAGCCAGTTATGCTCGGCAACAACTCCCGAAGTTGCTAACCTAGAGTCGATGACCATCACAGGTGAACTTTTCGAACGCGCCGTGTCGATCATGGCGCGGCTCCGCGGTCCGGACGGGTGTCCCTGGGATCGCGAGCAGACTTTTGATTCCATCAAGCCCTATACTCTCGAAGAAACCTACGAAGTGCTCGAGGCCATCGACCATCGCGATTGGGACGAGCTCCAGGGCGAACTCGGCGATCTGCTCCTGCAGGTGCTCTTCTACTCGCAAATGGCCAGCGAAGAACAAAAGTTCTCGATCAACGAGGTGTTGACTCGACTCTCATGCAAATTGATAGACCGGCATCCGCATGTGTTCGGAAACGCTACGGCTGAAACCTCCGCTGATGTCCTGCGGAACTGGGAAGCGCTCAAGGCGGAGGAAAAGAAGAAAAGGCTTGCGGCGGACCCTCAAAAGGGGGAAGCCGAAGAACCTGCGTCGGTTCTATCGGGAGTTTCCCCAGCCATGCCGGGCTTGCTTGAGGCCCACAAGCTGAGCTCACGCGCAGCGCAGGTGGGATTCGATTGGCCAGAGATTGGAGGACTGTTTGAAAAGCTGGAGGAGGAAGCGGAGGAGCTGAAAGCCGAGCTGCAGCAGCTTCCCTCAGTTCCCACTGCCTTGCGCCCGGGCGTCGCCGGGTCGGGGAAACGGCAAATCCCTGAAGACCTCAAACACAGAATCGAACAAGAAGTCGGGGACATGTTGTTCGTGCTGGTGAATATTGCGCGATATCTTTCGCTTGATCCGGAGTCGGCGTTGAAGAAGACAAACCGCAAGTTCAAACGGCGATTTCAATGGATGGAGGAGCAGCTGCGGGCGTCAGGCCGAGGTCCGGCGGACGCGGACATGACTGAGCTTGAGGAATTGTGGCAGAGCTCGAAGAAAGCGGAAACATGAAAGTCAGCGCCATCACCATGCGCGAGCTTCAGATACCGTTGAAGCAATTTTTTGAGACCAGCTTCGGACGGGTGACCCATCGCCGCATTTTTCTCGTCACCGTGGATTGCGAAGGAGTGGAGGGCTGGGGCGAATGCGTTGCCGGGGAAGGCCCTTTTTTCAGCTACGAGTGGATAGAAACCGCCTGGGTGACCATTCGTGAATTCTTGGCGCCCGCTCTTCTCGGATCAACGCTCGAAGGCGCCGCTCACAGCGGGAGGTTGATGGGGCGTATTCGCGGGCACAACATGGCGAAGGCGGGGCTGGAAAACGCCCTGTGGGATGCGGAGGCAAAGCAGAAGAAGCTGCCTCTGTGGAGATTGCTTGCGGGCACGCGTCCCGAGGTCTCAAGTGGGGTTTCGATCGGCATTCAGGATTCGCACGAGCAGTTGCTCGAAAAGATTCAAGTCGAACTAGACGCCGGCTACCAGCGAATCAAGGTGAAGGTCAAACCGGGGTGGGACATAGACGTGCTCGAGAGAATCCGCGCGCGCTGGCCCAACATTCCTCTCAGCTGCGATGCCAATTCCGCGTACCGGCCGAGCGATCTTGAGCGTCTTCGCAAGCTCGATGACTTCAAACTCTTGATGATCGAGCAGCCGTTGTGGGAAGACGACATCTGGCATCATGCCAAGCTGCAGAGGGAATTGAAAAGCTCGATCTGCCTGGATGAATCCATTCACAATGCGCGCGATGCGGAGACTGCCATCGAACTTGGCGCCTGCCGCATCATCAATATCAAGGTGGGACGAGTGGGTGGGTTCCGTGAGGCCATCGCTCTGCACAACCTTTGCCAGAACAGCGGAATCCCGGTGTGGTGTGGCGGAATGCTGGAAAGCGGAATCGGCCGCGCCCATAACATCGCGCTTTCAACCCTTCCGAATTTCAGCTTGCCGGGGGACGTTTCGGCCTCGAATCGCTACTGGTCGGAAGACATCATTGATCCGGAAATCGAGGTCCGCTCGACCGGAACGATTGCCGTAAGCAACCAAGCCGGCTTGGGGTACGAAATCAAGAAGGATCTGATCAACAAACTCACGGTCCGCGAGGAGACTTTCAAGCGAAGATCCGCAATTGCCTAATGAAGTTGGGGCCTTTTGCCTTCGGCGTTGGCCTCTCGCGGTTCTTTTTTAGCTGGAACCCGATCAAGGGGTTGTTTTCCGGCAACGGTTGTCTGATCCGCTGCTTTCATCAGCAGCTCAACTCCCTGGGCAAATGTCAGGTCGGAAGGAACCGGGCGGAAATCGGAAAACGTGTCGCTCGATTGAATACTGAGTTTCTTCACCAGCAAGATTTTGCCGGTCATAGAAAGTTCCATGCGGGTGATTTCCCACTGGCGATCGCCAATGTCGGCCTGCTGTACTAGAAAGCGGCCGCCCCGATCGAGGTGTCCCAGAATCCCCCAGCCAAATCCTACGTCTTTTTCAAGCACGGCATTGATCTGGGCAATGCGCTTTTCAGGAACGTCTACCAGCAGATAACCTTTCATCCCGGTAAGAACCTGTTCGACGCGCGAAGGTGGATCATAAGCGGGATTCGGACGAAACCTCAGCCGAACGAGTTGGTGACCGAGGCGTCCGAGTGAGGCAGTCCCGTTCTCGGTAGTGTCGGCCTCATACAGAAACGCATCCGGAAGAGCCTTGAGGATTCGCATGGTGTGATCCGCATCCTCTTTTTCCTGCTTGCGCTTCTTGCTCAACTCCTGAGGATTGCGAACGTAGTTTTGAAGCCGCGCTTCTTCCTGTTTACGCTCCTCGGGGGAATGCGGATGGCCGTCGCGGGCGATGAGCATGCCTGCTGTGGCTTCTCTGGTCTCGACAATGAGTTTGACCTGACTCAGTTGGGCTGTCTCCTTAACGTCCTTGAACATGAAGTGCCTGCCGGATTCGCGGTTGGAGGCAACCTCGTTGTTGACGGCTTGTCGGACAAGTTCGATGGGAGAAAGATTTTCGCTCGCTTGCTTTGCGGCAGCGCAGAGTGAGGAGGCCAGCACGGCCAGAGCGAGGGCGCGTGAAACCGCAGCGAATTGGGGCCGTAAGGCCATTTTCTCCTACACCGGCAGCTTCGTACCTTTAGAGGGATAATACAGAGCCCCTGTTGTACGCAAGAGCGTTTGCGACCAATCCAGGGTTTGGACGACGTTCGGGAGCCCAGGCACAGCATTTCGAAGGGCGATGGTTTACAATCCGTTTGATTTGGCCTGCAGGGAGGCATCTGATGAGCACAGCACCGGGTGGACTCGCCAATATCGGGAAGTCGGTGAGCATCAAGGGAGAACTTTCCGGCAAAGAGGACATTTACGTGGATGGACAGCTGGATGGCAGCATTCAGCTTCCTGGGAACAGCGTAACGGTGGGTCCGAACGGTCGCGTGAAAGCTGACATAACCGCGAGGAATCTCACGATCGGGGGAACGCTAGATGGAAACGTCCACGCCAGCGAGCGGACCGAGCTCCGTAAGACTGCGGTGGTGAATGGCGACGTTCAGACGCGAAGAATTGCCATTGAAGAAGGCGCATACTTTAAGGGCAAGTTGGAGATTCTGACGGAAGCCAAGACGTCGGCATCCCCGGCGGTTGCCGCGGTTGCGGCTCCGGTGGCAATGCCAGTCACCTCCACCCGGCAAGAAGACAAGAAGTAAGTTGGCCTTTGCCAGGGGATGCGGGTATATTGACCGTTGGCGGTCATTTCGGGCCGGGAGGCACCTTCAACTCCCTGCTGGGGCGACCGAGTTCGCCATCACTTCGCCAGATTCATGAGATTCTTTCGTAGCACGCCGGCCGAAGCGCCGGCCCCTAAAATTCCCCAACGGCTGACGCGCCGCTCAAGCGCGATGACCGAGCTTACCCGGCTCTTCAAGTCGGAAGACCCGCTTTGCGTGCTGGACATTGGTGCAACCTCAGCCAGCAATATCCGTTTTTTTACGGAAAAAGGTCACCGGATCTACAGCCAGGACCTGCTCGAAGCCTCCACCGACCCGGAACTTCTCACCAAAGATGATCAAGGCAACGCCGCTTTAAACAGCAAGAGATTCATAGAGGAGAACCTCGCCTATCCCAACGGGCATTTTGACATCGTGTTCTGCTGGAACCTGGCCGATTACATGGATGAGAGTCTGGTGAAACCAGTGATTGCACGGCTATGGTCGGTGATGAAGCCGGGTGGCATGCTCCTGGCATTTTTTCATACCCGCGAAGCCGGGCCCGACGCACCGTACTATCGTTACCACCTGACCGACACCGACACACTCGAAATGCATGCCATCAATGCCAAAAAGGATCCTCGCGCGCCGTCAGTGAAGCCACTCACGCTGCAGAGAGTTTTCAATAATCGCCACATCGAGAATCTCTTCCGCGATTTTGCCTCCATCAAGTTCTTCCTTTCCCGGGACAACATCCGAGAAGTTCTGGTCGTGCGCTAGATACACGCCGGAACAAAAAATCGACTGGCTTTCTTCAGCAATTTTTTGGCTTATTTTTGGGAGACCGGTTAGGGAGGTGGCAGGCGCCGGATAAAGGGGAGGTACAACCAACGCCTGCCTTCCGTCTCCTTCGCGTTGGGGCTAAGTTATGTGTAATTGACTGCGCATAGGCCCGACTATCAGGGTGATACTGTATTTTTTGGCTTAGGGCTGTTATTCCGATTTCGACCCTGGCGACAAAACTCTTTCTCCTCTGTTTGCATCAACTTGCAGGAAATAAATGAGCGCCAGGCAGAATCCAAGCCGTACCCAGATGTTTCCGGAGAGCAGATTTCCTCCGATCAAAGATTACGGGATCATCGGCGACTGCCGCTCCGCCGCCCTCATCTCAAAACACGGGTCCATAGACTGGCTCTGTTGGCCGAGATTCGATTCACCTTCGGTTTTCGCCGCCCTGCTCGATCGCGAATCGGGCGGCTTCTGGAGTATCTCTCCCGCAAACAATGGCTCGGTTCGGCGGGAATACGTTCCTAGCACAAACATCCTGGAAACACGCTTTGAGGCGCCCGAGGGAACAATAACGCTGACTGATCTTATGCCGGTTCGCGAGAACACCTCCCTTGTTCCCGATCACGAGATTATTCGGCAGGTGGCGTGCACCTCTGGGGAAGCGGAAATCCACGTTGTGCTCGAACCGCGAGTGAAATACGGCGAGGCGGCTCCCAAGCTTGAGCAACGCGGCAATCTGGGTGTGCGCTTTTGCCACGGCCGCGGCGTGTATTGGCTGCGCAGCAGCGTGCCCGTGAGAATTCTCGGTGGTTCGGCAAGTTTGCGGCACAAAATGAGGGCCGGTGAAAGCCTTCTTTTCTCGCTCAGTTACACCGAGAACGCCCCGGCAGTTTTACCGGATCTGGAGCAAATCCCTGAACGGATATCGGTGTGCGCGAATTGGTGGAAAGGGTGGGCTGCACAAATGCGCTACCAGGGAGAATTCCGCGACGAAGTCCTGCGCAGCGCGCTTACCTTGAAACTGCTCACCTTCGTATTGTCGGGAGCTGTCGTGGCCGCCCCGACCACTTCCCTACCCGAGCGAATTGGCGGCAACCTCAACTGGGACTATCGATACTGCTGGTTGCGCGATGCATCACTCACAATCCGCAACATGCTCGAACTGGGATATCTCGATGAGGCTTCGCAATTTCTCGACTGGATGCTCCATGCCACACGGCTCACGCAACCCGAGTTACGCATCCTCTACACGGTCTTTGGTAATCCGGCGCCACGCGAGCATCAGTCCCGGGTGCTGCGTGGATACCGGAATTCCGCCCCGGTGAGATTTGGGAATGATGCTCGTGACCAGTTGCAGCTAGATGTTTATGGAGAGGTGATCGACGCGGCGTCGCTCTATGCGTTTCATGGAGGAACGCTCGATCGCGAGATGCAAAAAACCCTGGTCGGATTCGGCAATTATGTGGTCAAGCACTGGAATGAGCCGGACGAAGGCATTTGGGAACCGCGTACCGGCCGCCAGGATCATACCCATTCGCGATTGATGTGCTGGACGGCGCTTGACCGGTTGGTCTCCCTTGTCCAACAAGGCAAGCTCAAGGCTGCGAATCTCCACGAGTACAGGCGTAATCGAGACGCAATTCGACATCAAATTTCGACCCGCGGATGGAACGAGCGGCTTCAGAGCTATGTGAGCGTGCTCGATGGGGACGATCTGGACGCAAGCCTGTTGTTGCTCTCATGGTACGGCTTCGAGAAAGCCGACTCCCCTCGCATGCAATCCACCTACCGCGCGATTCGCACGGCCCTAGCCACCGGCGACCAACTGCTGTACCGTTACCGCACAGATCCGCCGGAGGGGGCGTTTGCGATTTGCAGCTTTTGGGAGGCTGAATACCTTGCCCTGGGAGGGGGAAACAGCGAGGAGTGCCGGCACTTGATGAAGGCGATGTTCCAATACCAGAACGATCTCGGCCTTTATGGAGAAGAGATTGATGCCGACAGCGGCGACGCGCTCGGCAATTTCCCCCAAGCCTTCACCCATATTGGACTGATCGGAGCCGCTCTGTCTCTCGAGCAGCGTGTCAAAGGCGAGAAGCAGCTAGCCCACCGTGCACAAAGTGCACCCGAGCAAAACCACGCGATTCAAGGAGACCTGATTCAGCTATGAACTGGAGCAGTTGGATACTCAGCGGATTTATCGCGACGGTGGTGCTTTCCGCAGCGCTAGCCACTAGCCAGGGGCTGGGGCTCACGCGCATGAACCTGCCATACCTGATCGGGGCAGTGATGACCCATGACCGCGATAAGGCTCGCTTGTATGGATTCATCGCCCACATGATCAACGGCTGGGCTTTTTCGATCATCTACGTTTTAATTTTCGAGGCCACGCGAAACACAAGTTGGTGGTTCGGCCTCATCCTTGGGCTGGTGCATGCCTTATTCGTATTGTCGATTGGGATGATGCTGCTGCCCACGCTGCATCCCCGCATGGCGAGTGAACGTCACGGGCCAACCTCTCGGCGCCAGCTCGAGCCGCCTGGATTTATGGCACTCAATTACGGCTATCAGACACCGCTCTCCGTGTTCTTGTCGCACGCGGCATTTGGGTCGATTCTAGCCAGCCTATACCAGTTGCACTGATCTACCAGTGCTGCTCTCCTCTGGCGTTCAGTGCCTCCGGAGCACGTGGCGTAAGGCGCTGAGAAGCGCGGCGGGCCCTTCGTCGGCCAGGATCATTTGGTCCGGTTGGATGATGGGATCGGGGCGCCGGGCGTCGGAAATCGCGATTACCGGAGCCTGCGGGCAATGCTCGCGCATTTCGTCAGCAAACTCCCGCACCACCGCATCGGGCAGAGTGTAGCTCAGCACCACCACGTCATAATTCCCCGCCTGGATCAGATCCAATGCTTGCGCGCGGTCGGTCGAGATCTGCACATGGAATCCGTGTTGCTGAAGCACCTCCGCGCGATAAAGCGCGAGTTCTCGGATGCTTCCAAGCATCAGCACACGATTACGCTCGGCGAATTTTCGACCGCCCGCTGCTTGGCCTTTCTTTTGGGAGCTTTTTGTTCTCCGCTCCCATTCCCGCCCGAAGCAAGTCCATGGGGCCCCGAAAGAAGCATGACCAAAGATTCTGTGATGGGACAGCCGGGCTCTCGGTGCCACCGTTCCTCCTCAGGCTTTAGACGATAAGCGCAGAGTGAATGCTCGAAGAATAGCCGCAGATCAGCTTTGAATTCAACTCGATGGCGAACAATTGGGGTCTAAGCCCCCGTATCTCTGCTGCATTCCTTAGCCGTCGACCAGGGAGTTGCCATCTAACTAGTCTAACGATGGCGGCGCGGGTTTTTGTCGTTTCCCTGCCCTGGGTCAAGGTGAAGTCCAACGGCGTCAGCCTTGGCCACGCCATCGCAACTCACCCGCTCTGGCCCCCGACCAGTGCTTTTTCCGGATTACTGGAGTAACCGAACGCCCCGGTTGCTCGTTGACCCGGTCTGCTGCAATCCATACATTCTGCATTGGGGGTTGTATGAAGGACATCCACGAGGTTCTGCGCCGTAAACAGGCAAAGTACGCTCAGCTCGGCAAGCAGATCGAGATGCTGCAGCAGGCGGCAGAGAAGCTTCGCGAAGTCGCTCCTTTGTTGACGGACAACGACGAGGACGATGGCGCGATTCTGGGCGAGATGGACGAACCCGCCGCGCCCGCCGCAAAGGCTGCGACGGCCCAAGGCCAATCCGCATCCGCGAAGCCGGTTGTCCGCACGGTTGCTCCGCGCTGGCCGTAAACTCGGGCTTTCACCCATGTCATTCCGCGCATTGCTGGTTACGAAAGACGACCAGGTCGCTGAGACGCTTACCCCGGTTTTGTCTAATTTCGGCCTTCGCACCGAATGCTGCGGCTATTCTGACGCCGTCTGCCTCATCACCGAACAGAAGTTTCAGGCGGTGCTAGTGGATTATGACGATCCGCCTAGCGCTTCTCTGATCCTGCAAAATTTGACGAGCACTCCTTTTCAGGCCAATGCCGTCACCGTTGCCCTGCTCAGTGACAAGAACAAAGTGCGCAACGTATTTGGCGCTGGCGCGAATTTCGTCCTCTATAAGCCGCTCGACGAAACCCAGGCCACGACTACGCTCCGCGCAGCCACCGTCCTGCTTAAGCGGGAGCGTAGAACCGCCTTTCGCGTCCCCATTCAGGTGGCCGTCCAACTCATCCTGGCGAATGGGACAGAAGGTGCTGCGGAGATGGAAGGGATACTGCTGGACTTAAGCGAGACAGGAATGGACGTCCTGGCTGCGCAGCCGCTTTATCCTTCGGCTCGGGTGAAGATGAGTTTTCTACTGCCCAATGCCGCGTCAGAATTTGAATTGCTGGGGGAAGTGGCTTGGGCGAACCCGAATGGCGAAACTGGCGTGCGATTTCGTGACACGCCGGAGAGCGTGCACGGGGCCCTCCATGGGTGGCTGGCACAGAATTCAAGACCGGGTACCCCTGTGGTTCCCGAAGCGGTTGCCGATTGCCTATTGACCGACCTGAGCCTCGGCGCCTGCTACGTGGAAACCGCATCGCCGTTTCCCGAGCGCACCCAGGTAGTGATGATCGTAGCAGCGGACGAACTGGAGTTTCGTGCCCAAGGACTGGTCCGGGTAATGCACCCTTCTCGCGGCATGGGAGTCGAGTTTGCCATGCGGAACGGGGCGGAGCGCCAGCAGACCGAGGAGTTCATCCGATTCCTGATGAGTCGGCCCGGAGTTCGCCCGCAGTTGCGGGTCGCTCCCCAGGTGCCTGAAAATGAGAGCGACGATGAGACCTCCTCGCTCGGGCAGTTCGATTCTGAGATCGAAGATCCTCTCCTCGATCTTCTGCGCAATCATGAATCCTTCAGCGAAGAGATGTTTCTACAGGCGCTCAAAAGTCAGCGCAGCGCAGAGGTCATAGAGTCCTAGCCCTTTGTCCGTCAGCCCTGCCTCTTCCATTTCCTGAGCAATGCGATGAGATCTTCCGGGCCGAGGGCCCGCGCCCGTTCCCATTCTCCGTTGCGCTGACTATAAAGCAGCTTGCCGCTTGTATCGAGGATGGCGATGGCCGGTATGCCACGTTTCATCGGAACGCCGTATTCGTTCATAAGATCTTGATTCTTTTCTCCACGGCCAACATCTACGTGCACGACTTCGTAGTTTGGCGTCAAGGCAGCCGCGATGTCTTTCCGGTGAAAGGCCTTCTCGAGGACGTGGCAGTCATAACACCAGTCAGCGCCAAAGACGACCAGCACCCGCTTATGCGCCTTTGCAGCTCGTCTTTCTGCCTCCCGAATCTCCTCCCGGGCGTTGGCTTGAGCGGGATAGATACTTTCGTCAATCGATAGCGGCTGTTCGAGCTTGGCAATGTCGCGCCCGGCAGCGATGATCCTCCAACCTCCGTTTTGCATTTGCCAGAGCTGCGCTGCCGTCACATAAACCGTTCGCGAAGGCGTCCGCGCGGAAGCCTGGAATAGGAGTTTCTGGATCCCTGGCTGGGGCGAGACAGACTGAACGATGTGTATATCCATGGAGCGAATCTTCAGTCCCGTCCAAAACGCCGCCTCCGCACTGGCGTCCACATTGCCCTTTCCGGTGTCGATCTGCGCGGGTGGCGCGACGCTATAAAGCGACATCAGCTGGTTCGGATTCCCGTTAAGGATCGCCATTTGCCACTGCTCAAGAGGCTGAAAATTTTCGGCATTTTGTGCAAGGCTGGCAGACAGCGCGACAGACAAGAAGACAAAGCGCAGAACCGAAGGAAAAACTCTCATAGGGCGAGTATAAGGCCGTGGAGCGGTCCGGTTTCGACGCGAGCCTCGCTCTCAGGCCGCGGCCGGTCAATTTTGCTAAGCTCTACGCGTGGACAATAAATCCATTGCTGGCGTTCTCTACGAAACCGCTGATCTGCTTGAGGTCGATGGCGGCGATTCCTTCCGCATTCGGTCCTACCGAAATGCAGCAGAAGCGATTGAAGGTTGGCCACAACAGATCTCGGATCTGATCGCCAACGAAAAGCAGGTGCTTGCCATTCCCGGAATTGGCAAAGGTATGCTCTTGAACCTCAAGGAGATGCTTGGCGAGGGCAAACTGACACTCCATGCCGATCTGCTGCGGAAGTATCGCCCATCCATGCTCCAACTCCTAAAAGTGCAAGGACTCGGCCCAAAGACCATCGCCCTGATTTGGAGTGCGTACCAGGTCTGCGACCTTGAGGGTGTGGAGAAGCTGGCCCGTGAGGGCAAGATACGCATCCTGCCGCGCATGGGCGAGAAACACGAGCAAAAACTGCTCAAGGCGATCGAAGACTACCGGCGAATTGCCGGCCGTTTTCTCCTGGAGGCGGCTGAGATTCAATCCGACAAGATCATCGAGCATCTACGCGCGTATCCCGGAGTTGATCAGGCCACCCCGGCCGGTTCCCTGCGGCGCGGACGCGAAACCGTTGGGGATCTCGACATCTTGGTGACCGGACCCGCATGCTGCGATGATGCCGAGCGTCTGAAGCTGATTGACCACATCATCAAACTCCCCGGACTGATGGAGATTATCGCCCGCGGTGAAAACAAGATCAGCTTTCGTCTGCGCGGGGGGATGCAGGTAGACGTGAGAACTCTCGCACCCGAGTCGTTCGGCGCAGCCATGCAATACTTCACCGGCTCCAAGGCGCACAACGTCTCGCTCCGCCAGCGGGCGCTGAAGATGGGCTACACGCTCAACGAGTACAGCTTGGCGCGCCTAGACAATCAGGCGATCGTTGCCTCGAAAAGCGAACAGGAGATCTACGCGGCGCTCCAACTGGATTACATCCCTCCCGAGATCCGCGAGAATACGGGCGAGATTGATGCCGCTGAAAAGCACACGCTGCCCCCGCTCTTGGCTCAGCATGACATTCAGGGCGATGTGCACATGCACACTGTCGAGACCGATGGCAGGAACACGATCGAGGAGATGGCCGTTGCCGCCCGGGAGCGCGGGTATAAGTACATGGCGATCACCGACCACTCGAAGAATCTAGCCTTCGCCAATGGTCTTGACGATGAAAGGGCGGTCAAGCACATCGAGAAGATCCGCTCGGTCAACGACGCAATCGACGGTATCCGCATTTTTGCCGGCATCGAGGTTGACATTTTGGAAGATGGCACTCTCGATCTTTCAGACGCTGTCCTGGCGCAGATGGATCTGGTGATTGCGAGCATTCATTCCCACTTCAATCTGTCGGCCGAGGACATGACGAACCGGCTCTTAAAGGCTCTCGACAATCCTCACGTCTCAATCCTGGGTCATCCCACCGGGCGAATTCTTCTCCGCCGGGATGCTTATGCTTTCGACATGGACGCCCTGCTTCAGGCTGCCGCGCGCAAGAAAGTCGCGATGGAGTTGAATGCCTATCCCGATCGTCTCGATTTATGCGACCGTCACCTGCGGCAGGCAAAACAGGCCGGCGTAAAGATCGTAATCAACACCGATTCGCATCATACTTCCCATATGGAAAAGATGCGGTATGGTGTTTTGCAGGCACGGCGTGCCTGGCTTACGGCCAACGACGTTCTGAACACGCTCACCGCCGACCAGTTTGCAGGCGCGATGAAGCATGACTGGCCCAGTCTCTGACACGCGAGTAAAATCTCGAGCCTAGGAGGGTAAAATGTCGAATCCGCCGACCCCGCCCAGTTCCCCCCTACCTCCGCCTGCTCCTGAACCCAACCACGACTTCAATATCGCCGAGGAGTACGGCACGGCACGGAAGAGCCTTCCGCCGGCTCGAATCGTCGGCATTTGTCTTGGAGCTGTGATCCTGATTGTGGCGGGGTACTCCCTGACCCATCGCGCCCGTCCTCAATCGAGCGGCAGCATCGACGGGGTGTTCTCAGCGCCCATGCCGAATCAGAAGTTGCTGATGATCGCGGTGAACATCTCGCTGCAGAACAATGAGCAGAAGCCCACCTGGATCAAGAGCATTCAGGTTAGCTCTGAGGTCGCTGGTCAGAAACAGGCCGATGAGGCAGTGCCGGCGGTAGATGCCGAGCGCTATCTCACGGTGCTGCCGGATCTGAAGCCCCACGTTTTACCGATCCTCACGCCAGAAACGCGAATCAACCCAGGGGGAAAGATCTCCGGGACGGTGTTGGTGGGCCTACCCCTGACGCCTGAGGAATTCGCCGCTCGCAAGTCCATTACCGTTACCATCTTGCCCTATGATGAGGTTGCGGTGGTGCTTACCAAGTAACTACTCGTGCTTTTGGATGTATTTCCGTCGGACCATGTGATTGTGCGATGCGGGGTTGAGTTCGTCATACTTCAGACAGCTGATCGAACCATCCACCTCGAGAACCCCGAGCGCGACATCCTTGTAACTGCTGATTCCATGCTCACGCAGCGCGCGCTCCAATTCGTCCATGCTGACGTGTTCCTTGGACATGTGAGCCGTGATGACTTGGCCATCGTGAATCAAAAGGCTGGGCTGGCCCTGGATCAGTTTTCGGAAACGGCGATTGGTTCCGGACAGGTCGGCTACCACGTAGTTCAGCAGGAGCAGCGTCAGCGCCGCTGCAACTCCGCCCATCAGAGAGTTGTCGGGCCCAGTCATCGCGTTCTGGACGGAGTTACTGATTAACAGAAGCAGCGTAAGGTCGAAGGGAGTCATCTGGCCCACCTCGCGCTTGCCACTGAGGCGCACCCCAAGCAGCACTACAAAGTAGACAACGACGGTGCGCAGCACCACCTCTATGAGTACGTGCGTGCCGGGAAACATGTGTGCCCAGAATATCGATGGGGCATTTCGCGGGGAAGAAACTACTTAGGAACGTGTCTTTCTAAAGCTTGGCTTTGTGCAAGCGCAGGGAATTCATGATCACCGAAACCGAGCTAAAACTCATGGCCGCCGCCGCTAAGATGGGACTGAGCAACAGTCCGAAGAATGGATAGAGCACGCCGGCGGCGATGGGAACTCCGATCGAGTTATAGAGAAAGGCGAAGAACAAGTTCTGACGGATGTTCTTCATCAGCTGACGGCTCAGTTTTCGAGCTCGAACAATTCCGGAAAGATCGCCCTTCAACAGGGTAATGCCCGCGCTTTCAATCGCCACGTCCGCTCCCGTGCTCATGGCAATGCCGACGTTGGCTTGGGCAAGAGCAGGTGCATCATTGATGCCGTCTCCCGCCATGGCCACGCGTCGGCCTTCCTGTTGCAGTTGCCTGACAACCGCCGCTTTCTCGCCGGGAAGAACCTCGGCCTGGAATTCTTGTATGCCGAGCTGCTTTGCGATAGCCTCGGCAACCGAGCGATTATCGCCCGTCAGCATGACCACCCGTAACCCCCCATTCTGCAGCTCTCTGATTGCGCCCGCTGCCAGGGCCTTGAGCGGGTCGGAAACGTAAATCACCCCTGCATATTGATGGTCAACCGCCACATGGATCGCTGTTCTGTCCTCGGAGGCCGCAAGCGGCGCGGCGCTATCCGGGATCCCGTTTTCTCTCATCAAGGCCCAGGTTCCCAGTACGACCTCGTGCCCGCCGGCTTTGCCGGTAATTCCCTTCCCAGCAAGGGAGTGGAATTCGTCCGGATCAGCTAGCTTCAACCCTCTTTCTTGCGCCGCGTGCACCATGGCGTGGGCAAGCGGATGCTCGCTCGCGCGTTCAAGCGCCGCCCCCAGCTCTAACAGTTGGTCGGCGCTCATGGCTGCAGCTGGAGCAATTGCCGTAACTCGCGGCTTTCCTTCCGTGAGTGTGCCGGTTTTGTCGAGCACCAAAGTATCGACCTTCTCAAGGGTTTCCAGGGCTTCCGCATTTTTGATCAAGACTCCGGCGTGCGCGCCTCGACCGGTGCCCACCATGACCGCCATTGGCGTAGCCAGACCGAGGGCGCAGGGGCAGGCGATGATCAGGACGGCAACGGCGTTGATGATGGCATGGGCAAAGCGAGGCTCCGGGCCGATGATGGCCCACCCGACGAATGTCAGCGCCGCAATCGCAATCACCGCCGGGACAAACCATCCCGCAACTTTGTCGGCGAGGCGTTGGATAGGAGCCCGGCTGCGTTGGGCTTCGCTCACCATGCGAACGATTTGGGAAAGCAATGTCTCGCTACCCACGCGCTCGGCGCGCATGATGAACGAGCCGCTGGTGTTCAGGGTTGCACCGATCACCTGATCCCCGGCGCTTCTTCCTACTGGAATAGATTCGCCTGTGACCATAGACTCGTCGACCGTGCTGTGACCTTCGAGCACCACGCCGTCCACCGGTACTTTCTCGCCGGGACGCACACGCAGGCGGTCTCCCGCTTGAACCTGATCGAGAGGAACGTCGATTTCCCGGTCGTCTCGCAGCACGCGCGAAGTCTTGGGAGCTAGATCCAGCAACGACCGAATGGCCGCCCCCGTCCGACTACGTGCCCCTAGTTCCATTACCTGCCCAAGCAAAACCAGCGTCACAATCGCCGCTGCAGCCTCGAAGTAAACCTCTGGGCTTCCCGTCACGTCGCGGAACGAGGCAGGAAAAATCCCGGGGACTACCGTCGCCACCAGGCTGTAGAGGTACGCCACTCCCGTGCCCATCGCGATCAAGGTGAACATGTTGGCGGAGCGGTTCACGACAGAAGCCCATCCCCGCTCAAAGAATGGAAGGCCGCCCCAAAGAACCACTGGCGTGGCCAGGAAGAGCTCGAGCCAGGGCAGCCAGCCCGAAGGCAAGGCCTGTTGGATCGGCATTCCGGGAAGCATGTCGACCATGGCAATCGCCAGCAAGGGGAGCGTGAACGCCAGACTCACCCAGAAACGGCGCGTCATGTCGAGAAGTTCCGGGTTCTTTTCTTCCACGGCAGTCACTATCCGAGGCTCCAGAGCCATACCGCAGATAGGGCAACTACCGGGTTCCTGGCGCACGATTTCCGGGTGCATGGGACAGGTGTATTCGGTCTGGGTGCGGGGAAATGGATTCTTGAGCTCGAGCGCCATGCCACAGCTCGGACATGGAATCGGTTTCGTTTCCTGGACCTCGGGGCACATCGGGCAGACGTAGACCGCGCTTGTGGAAACGGGCTTTCTAGCAGGCTTGTTCTGTTCCAGATACGCGGAGGGATCCGCCTGGAACTTCTCCAGGCATGAACGGCTGCAGAAAAAGTACTCTTTGCCTTCGTGGATCGTCCGGTACTTCGCTGATGCGGGATTTACTTCCATCCCGCAAACCGGGTCCTCGACCCTCTCGGAAGGGTTCGGTTGGGGAGCCTGAATTCCGACAAGCCCGATGGGCCTCGGCGGAGGGGGGCTGGGTTGCCCTGCGACATCGAGCATGACAAGTCCCGAGCGATTGGGTTTCAGGAATTGCTCCGGTCGAGCCTCGAACTTCTTGGCGCAGGCAGTACAGCAGAAGTAATAAGTCTTACCCCCGGAATCCACCCTCGCTTTTGCGGCGTCGGGATTCACCATCATCCCGCAAACCGGATCCATGACCTGTTTGGGTTTGACTTCCATTCTTAGCTTCCGATGCCTCTCCCTTAGATTCTTGAGCCGCTGCCCGCGATGCGAGCGGCGACTCAGGGGTATAAGCCTTGGTGTATCTTAAATTGAGCAGCTTGGAGGAGAGGCCCTAGCGAATGACCCAGATGGATGTTTCCTACCGCTATGTGAATCGTCCAGACGAGACGATGATGCGAGCTATCGACAACATGCGAGAAGTGTACGGAATTCGGCGCGTGAGCTTTAACGAAAAAGAACAAGTGGTGCGGATAGAATACGACGCTTCTCGCCTGAAGGAACCAGTTGTAGCAAAACTGCTGAGGAATACAGGGCTAGCTATCGGAGAGAAATTAATTCCGGCCTAAGCTGCGGGGGAGGGCTTAGGGGGAATTCATTTATGCAAGGGGCGCCTGAAATTCACCTCTGGCCGAAGTTTTCTCAGTGCGCCCCGTTGCGCGCCACTTCGTCTGGTAAAGGACGTTGCATCCGGAGTGCCAACCGTAACACACTGAAAACATTATCCCTGTGGAAGAATCTCCCCTGTAGGATTTGCCAGCAGCTTGGAAAGAATTACTGGCATTGCTCCGAGGGCTAGGAAATTTCTGAAGGTCCCTTAGGTCCCACCCCTTCGATCAAGGCTCGTCCATTCTTTGGAAAGGCTCGTGGAAGGGGGGAAACTCACCAGGCGCAACATCCTGCGTGCAAGCTTGCCGGTCATAAAATGTCGAGGGTCCAATGGGTTGGAACGCAAACACCGGGAGCGGCAAAACACGCGAGAGACGCAAAAACCGTTCAGGCGATACCGCCTGAACGGTTATGAATGATCAAGTCCTCCGCTGCCGTCCTACTGCTTCATCTTTGGCCGCTCGCAGGCATCCACGATCTTGGTCGGGTCAATGGCTGCGCTGTCAATCTGTTCTTCCTTGATTCGGCCATCCTTATCGATGAGGAAGTTCACACGGCGGGCTGCCTTGTATTGATCGGAATAGAGGCCATACTTCTTGGTGACATCTCCGCCCCAATCGCTCAAAAGCGGGAAGGTAACCCCGATTTGTTCGGCAAAGGCGTGATTGGCGAACGCGCTATCCATGCTCACACCCAGGACCTGGGTGTCGGTAGCTTCCAAACGCTTTAGATTCGCCTGGAAGTTTTTCATTTGCTGCGTTCAACCACCCGTAAATGCGAAGACATAGAATGCAAGCACAACCTGCCGTTTGCCGCGGTATTGGCTCAAACTTACGTCATGCATGCCACTGGAGTCGACATACTTGAGCGTGAAGTCGGGCGCCATGTCGCCAACTTTGGGCATAGAGGAACCAGCGTCCTTGGCCGCGGCTCTCAAAAGTGGCTGCGTCAGAATGACCGCACTGAGGACGAAACCTAACAATCGTCGCATTGAGAGCTCCTATGAAGGCTGAGTGTATCGTCTCGTCCCTCGTTGGGTCAACGTTGGAAAATGTCAAATCATTGAGGCACAACCGATTGCCTTCTGCCTGGGAAAAGCATTAGAGTTCTGACGCGCGCCGGCATGAGCCTCAATACCCTCAATGACATCTTGTTTGGAGTAGCCGCTCGCAACCAGGCCCAGCTTATGCTGCAGCTGGTAGGCGAGGAGTGGCGCTCGATTTCTTCAGAGCAGTTTGTCGGTAAGGTGAAGGGTGTCGCTACTGCCCTGTGCTCGTGGGGCATCTCGAAGGGCGACCGCGTGGCAATCCTTGCTGAAAACCGGCATGAGTGGGTGGTCGCCGATATGGCGTGTCTCGCGCTGGGAGCAGTTGTCGTTCCCATCCATACGACACTCTCGGCCGAGCAAACCGCCTACATGTTGCGGGATTCCGGCGCGCGCGCCATCTTTGTCTCGGCGGAAACGCATCTCGAAAAGGTACAGTCCGTCCGATCGACGACATACCTTGAAAAGGTGGCTGTCATGGACAGCGTGGCAACCGAGCGCGCCGTAGCCATGTCGGAGTTGATGCAGTTAGGTTCGACGGCTGATCTCGAGATTCTGGCACGCGGGGTCCAGTCCACCGATCTTGCCACCATCATTTATACCTCTGGTACCACCGGCACTCCGAAAGGGGTGATGCTCACGCATGGCAACTTGGCATCGAACATCACTGCCTTCTGCCGTGATTTCGGATTCTGCCCAGGCATGCATTCCGTGTCATTCTTGCCCCTGTCGCATGTGACCGCGCGATCCGTCGAAATGGGGCTGTTGCATCGAGGCGTCATCCTGGCCCACCTGCCGATTCTGGAGCGTTTGCCGAAGACCCTTCTCGAGATCGCGCCAGAGATCTTGCTGAGCGTTCCTCGGATCTACGAGAAGGTGCATACCCAGGCCGATATACAGGCCGCAACCTTTCCCAAGAAACAGATATACCAGTGGGCTTTGCGCGTGGGGCGCGCACACCGTGATCAGGTCTTGGCCGGCAAAACGCCCGCTGCACCAACCTGGAAACTGGCCAATAGGCTTGTGTACTCGAAAATACGGGCTGGAATTGGCGGGCGAGTGAGCATTTTTATTTCCGGCGGAGCTCCACTGGGAAGACCGCTCGCCGAGTGGTATGCCAACGTGGGCATTCGAATACACGAAGGTTACGGTCTAACCGAGACCTCCCCCGTCATTTCGGTGAATACGCCGGCGGCGCATCGCATCGGTAGCGTAGGCAAACCGCTCAGCAACGTGCAGGTTCGAATTGCTGAAGATGGGGAAATCCTGGCGAAAGCCCCGTCGGTCTTTCAGGCATACTGGAATAACCCGCAAGAGACCCAGGCAGCTTTTCTTGATGGCTGGTTCAAAACAGGCGACATAGGCGCTCTAGATAAAGACGGGTACCTGTACGTCACGGACCGCAAAAAAGACTTGATCAAGACCTCGGGCGGCAAATTCATCGCGCCGCAGCCGATTGAAAATGCCCTCAAACATCATTCCCTGGTGGCTGAAGCGGTCGTGGTCGGCGACAAACGGAAGTTCCCTGCCGCATTGATCTTTCCAAACTTCGCCGCTTTGGAGGCAATGGCCGCGGCCAAGGGAATACGGTTCGCATCGCGTGCGGAACTGGTTGGGCTTATGCCGGTCCGGTCTCGCTACGGGGAGATTGTCGAGGAAGTGAACCATCCCTTGGCACAGTTTGAAAAGCTGAAGGCGTTTCGGTTGGTTGCCGAGGAGCTGTCGGCCACAGGCGGGACGCTCACCGCCAGCCTGAAGCTGCGGCGGCGTGCCATCGAGGAACAATTCAAGGCCAAAATTGAAGAAATGTATGCCCCATCACCCGAATAACTCGTGCGAGAAGAAGGCGGCTTTCACCTCCTACGTTTCTCCCTTCCTCGCAGACGCATCCCAGGAGGAAACCGTCGCTGGGTTTGACGCTCTCTCAGTCGCGTGAGATAGTCTTAGATTTTCATCTTCCTTTCACATTTCGGGAGTTACGGCTTCATGAGATTGATCCCGCGGGAACAAAAGTTCTTCCAGATGTTCGCAGATGTCGCGTCGAATCTCACCAAAGGCGCCACCTTGCTGGTTGACATTTTGAAGAATCCGTCCGGAGATCCGGCTCGCATCGGGCAACTACAGGAAATCGAACACAGAGGGGATGAGATGACGCACGCCATCATCCGAATGCTCAACCAGACGTTCATCACCCCCTTTGACCGTGAGGACATCCACCTGCTGAGTTCATCGCTGGATGATGTTCTGGACTTTGTCAATGCCGCCGCCATTCGAATGACCCTCTACGGCATTACAAATCCTCCACCTGCCGCTGCTGAGATTGCAGGGTTTATCGTGACCCAGGCCGGGGAGCTTTCAAAGGCGGTGGCCCTGCTCGACGACAATCAAAGGCTGCTTGAGCACTGCGTCGAAGTTAATCGGCTGGAGAACGAAGCCGATCGTGTCAGCCGAAGGGCAATTGCCGAACTGTTCGAACGTGAGAAGGATCCGATCCAACTGATTAAGATCAAGGAACTCTACGAGGTCTTGGAAACCGCAACCGACAAAGCTGAAGATGCCGCCAACGTGCTGGAGGCGGTAGCGCTCAAGAGCGCATAACCTGCTTTGAGTCCAACATTCCAGACCAGGGGTTGCTGACGAGTGAATACCGGCCTGTTGCTGCTCATCATCACGGTTGTAACCGCTCTCCTATTTGATTTCCTCAATGGCTTTCATGATGCGGCCAACAGCATCGCCACCGTGGTTTCCACCCGTGTGCTGTCGCCGAAACTAGCCGTTGCCTGGGCAGCGCTTTTTAACTTCGTGGCAGCTTTCGTGCTTGGAACCGCCGTTGCCAAAACCATAGGAAAAGGAATGATTCGGCTGGACGAGGTTACCCAGTACGTGGTGATTGCTGCCCTAGGTGGCGCCATCGTTTGGGACCTGCTCACTTGGTGGTGGGGATTGCCGACCTCTTCCTCGCATGCGCTGATTGGCGGGTACGCCGGTGCAGCCATGGTCAGGGCTGGCCTGCATCACGGATGGGCGAGCGCCCATACCGTGATCATTCCCCAGGGTTGGACGAAAACCCTGGTGTTCATTGTGGTTGCACCCGTGATGGGCCTGATTCTTGCCCTCATTTTCAGCATCGCCGGCTATTGGCTTCTCAAGGACCAGACTCCCCGATCGGTCGACAAGTGGTTCCGTAAGCTGCAGTTGCTCTCTGCTGCGGCCTACAGCCTCGGGCATGGCGGGAATGACGCGCAAAAGACGATGGGAATCGTCGCTGGCGCGCTTTACACCGCCGGATACATGAGCGCTCATGACATGCAGTCGGAGTGGGGACGGTTCAAGTGGTTCATCATTCTAGCGGCGCATGCGGCCATTGCAGCGGGCACTTATTTCGGCGGATGGCGCATCGTTCACACCATGGGCTCGAAGATCACGAAACTGAAGCCCTTCGGCGGGTTCTGCGCTGAAAGTGCAGGCGCCTTGACGCTATTCGGCACCGCCCTCTCCGGAATTCCCGTGAGCACGACACACACCATTACCGGGGCCATCGTGGGGGTGGGAGCGGTGCACCGGTTGTCCGCGGTTCGCTGGGGAGTGGCCAGGCGAATCGTATGGGCTTGGATTTTGACCATTCCTGCTTCGGCGATCGTGGCCGGGCTCGTATTTTGGACCATCCAACTCTTTAATCAAGCAGCCTAAGAAGGGCGATGTTCTCACCCGGGGTCGGCGTCCCTCCCCCAAGCACATTGGTACAATCAACCTGATGCTCTCCAGGGCTCCCTTTACGAACGTTCCCGACGCCATTGAAGAGATCCGCGCCGGACGGATGATTGTCATCATCGACGACGAAGATCGCGAGAACGAAGGGGATCTGATGCTTGCGGCCGAGAAGGTGACGCCCGAGGCAATCAACTTCATGGCGAAGTATGGGCGTGGTCTGGTGTGCCTGACGCTCACCGAAGAGCGGCTTGAACATCTGCGGATCGGCCCCATGAGCGCGGAGAATACCTCCAACTACGGGACGGCGTTCTGCGAAGCCATTGACGCGCGAACCGGAGTAACCACCGGAATTTCCGCTTACGATCGAGCGCGGACGATCCGAGTTGCCATCGACCCGGCCACCCGTCCCTCCGACTTGGCCCGGCCCGGGCATGTCTTTCCCCTGCGGGCGCGCAAAGGTGGAGTGCTGGTGCGGGCGGGACAGACTGAAGCTTCGGTGGATCTGGCGCGATTGGCGGGGCTGGTGCCCGCCGGCATTATCTGCGAGATTATGCGCGAAGATGGCACCATGGCGCGCGTGCCCGACCTGATTGAGTTCTCCGAAGAGCACCAGATGAAGATGCTGACGGTTGCGGAAATGATCCGCTACCGGATGCAGCACGAACGCTACGTGAACCGCGTGGGTGAGGCGCTGGTGAACACACGATACGGTGAGTTCAGGGTCATTGCCTACCAGAGCGAGGTCGATGGCGGAGATTCGCACCTGGCACTCGTCCACGGTGATGTCGGCGAGGGCGAGGAACCTGTGTTGGTGCGCATGCACTCGCATTGCCTGATTGGAGACGTGTTTGGATCAGCATCGTGCGATTGCCGGGGCACCCTGGAAGGGGCGCTGGAGGCTATCGCCCGCGAACGTCGTGGTGCCTTAATTTACCTGCATCAGTCGGCCAGAGGATTTTCGATCGAGAAGGTTGGGGAGCGGACAGCGATTTCCTTCCATCGCGACAGACCTGCCGCGTCCACCCAGCCTGAAAGCCAAAGAAACACCCAGCGTGAAATTGGACTGGGCGCACAGATCTTATCCGATTTGAATTTGCGGCGGATTCGCTTGTTGACCAACCATCCTCGCCGGCTCGCCGCGCTAGAGGGATTCGACATCGAGATCGTCGAACAGATACCGGTGGAGTTAAAGAAAGTGAACGACCGACTAGGCCTTGCTGGCGAGTGAAATCTCCCCCCACCGTTGGCTCGCTTAGAACGGTTTTCGAATCTGGATCTCGCTATCCCGAATGAAGAATTGCGCGGAGCAGGAATGCGATCCGCAAATCACCGCGATCAGCCCGGCGATCTGCTTACGCGTGATCAGGCCAAGTGTGCCGCAGTTGGGGCAGGAGAGTACGGCCCAATAGGGATCTTCCTTTTCGCCGATGCGGCCTGCGTTTTCAAGCACAAAAATCGTACCCGGCTGCATCTGCTCCGGAATCCACTCGTTCAGAATTTCGAGTTCAGCAACCATTTCCCCTCCTGGTGGGCGAATCACTGCTAAGAACCCAATTTCACCTTGCGTGTTCGTTTTTCCGGAGCGCACCGGGCCGGCCACTTGCGGCCAGTCACCACGGCCCTAACGCGACGGACGGTATCACTCAGACAAATGGCAAACATCGGCTGACGTGAGTTCTTCAGGATGTCCACGATCTCCTGGGGTGAGGTCTCGAGATAAAGCGCGCGGCCGTCGGTCAGCAGGTGGTAGTTCGAGGTCCCGCTGACCGTTTCTGCCAGGCGTTTGCTGAACTCTTTTTGCAGGAAACGGACTACCTGTCGCATGCGTTGCAGGGAAAAGCCTTTGCGGCGCAGCTCGCAAATCACCGCGACTTCGGTAAGATCTTCAAAAGTGTAAATTCGGCGATGCCCTTCCCGTGCGGGAACGACCAGCCCACGTTCGTCCCACCATTGCAGTTGGCGGGCAGTGATGCCGGTCAGTCGAATCACATCACGAGAGGTGAACGATTCTTGCATTCGAAACCTCGAATGTTTCAAACATTCTGCTGACAAAATGTTTTCAACATTGTAGGCGCGAACTCTCGAGCCACGATGTGGGAAACAAAGGAAATGGTTAACTACAAAGCTACTGGGGAAGGCGTTAGGACGCCCACTTTTACGTGGAAAACTGGCAGCGCACGGCGGGAGTCAACTTTCACAGGGTTCCTGGGATCCGCCGCCGACGAAGTGGACGATTTCGAGCTTATCGCCATCGGAGAGTTTCGTCTGCGACCAGCGCTCGCGACGCACGAGTTCGCGATTGAGTTCGACCGCCACGCGATCGGGCTTCATGCCGAGCAGCGCGACCAGTTCCGCCAGAGTCTGGATGGAGCTGAATTCGCGGTCCTCACCATTAATCGTCAGCGTCATGTCTAGTCCAATTCCAGGCCATCGGCTTCGCACTCAAGCCATGCGGAGTGGTATCGATTTGGAGACCAGGAGAATACATCCGGGTCACCATAGATAGTAATGGCCGTCTCGCTTTTTGACAGCCACTCTTAGCCCGAATACCTCCGACAAAGTGTCGCTCCGAAGGATCTCCAGTTTGTTCCCATCCGCTACGATCCGGCCCATGGCCATCAGCAGCACCCGCTGGATCTCCGGGATAACATCGGAAAGGTCATGCGTGACGAGCACAATGCCGATACCTGACTGTGCCAGTTGGCTCATGGTTTCGTGGAGCATCTTTTTCGCAAACAAGTCGAGCGAATTACTGGGCTCGTCGAAAAGCAGGGCCTTCGGCCTATGAGCCAGGGCCCGCGCAATCAGGACACGTCTGGCTTCTCCCGAAGACATTTCCTGAACCGGGCGTTCGGCGAGGTGGGAAATGTTGAGCTGGGCGAGGGCCCAATCGGCTCTGGTCAGAAGTTCACGAGTAACCAGATGGTTGGGGTAGACATCGTTGCTGCTGAAAAACCCCGACAGGACGACATCCCTCCCTTGGGCTTCGCCCCTACACCACTCCATGAGGTCGTTGGAAACAATGCCCAGCAGCGGGCGAAGATCAAAGACGTTCCAGGTCTCCTCTCCCAGAATTTTCATGGCCGAACCGGGTCGAACGACGGGATAGCATTCCCGCGTGATGGTCTTGATCAAGGTCGATTTCCCGCACCCGTTGGGGCCGAGGATGGCCACATGTTCCCCGCTCTGGATGCGCAAATTGAGATCGTTCAGCACGAGACGCGCGCCTCGGTAGACCTGAATATTGCGTAGCTCAAGGAGGGGAGCGCCGGTTCGAGGCATTGGACTCCAGCATACTAGAGCGGTGGTGTTGGTGATGCCACGCGAAGATCTCCGGATCGGAGTCCCGTCGTGTTTGTTCCAGTTGCCGCAGTCGGGCACGGAACGAATGGTAAAAGGCCGACGAAAGAAAAGGGGATGAGCCCTAGGCTTCGACGTGCCTCATCTGGAACTTGCGCGTGGCGGTTCGCCCGCTCGAGTTGACCTGCACTAACACCGAAGATGTAGCGAGCGATGACTCCTCGACGATGACGACCAATTCAGCTTCGCCCGCGCTGTCTGTAGTCAACTGCGTGTAAAAGGGAGCGGCATTGTCACGAGCGAGGCGCACCGTCAGCCGCGCGTTGGCTACCCCAATCCCGCCTTCGGTTGCGCGCAATTTCACCGCGAGCTTTTCGCCTGCAAGCACAGATTCGGCATTCACCCAGTGAATGTCGAGTTCCTTGATCGCGGCCAGTGTCTCGGGCGTCTCGCGTTTATCGAATACTTCTTGCAATCGCCCTTCCCGGATGGCTTCGAGCACCAGACGATGTTGTTCGCGAAGGATGTGCTCTTTCCGTTGGTCTGTGAAATCCGGGCTCTTTGCCTGGTCGGCGTAAGGCGTAGCACGCTTCCCTATGCAGCGTCCGCGGACGAAGACCTGGGTTTGCAGGAGTAGGTCGGCTTCGCGAGCCTCGCTCTGCACGTGGTAGATCGTGTCCTCGTGTTTGACGTCAGTGTTGAAGCCAAAAATCATGGTGTGTCGCCCAAAACAGACGGAATCTATGTGCCTTCCCTTTTTGCAAACCTTCTGCGCTGAGCTTCCCCCGGCTCCTGTTTTGAGCTGGGCGGAGCAAAGATTTGCTGGGGCTAGACCAGTGTCCCTGAAAATTCGCGTGGGTGCAATAATTACGAAGGTGATCTCATCCGGTAAATCTCAGAACCTGGCACGCGAGGTTGCAGCAAGGGACTGCATCGTCGGGGCAGCCCGGCTGCTTCAGGGGCTGGCGGAAGCGTTTCGAGCCTCTTTTCCGGCTCGAACGAAGCTGTCGCCTCGAGCATTCAAGGAAGTGCCAACGGCATCGCCTTCTGCTTGAGGTAACCGGCAACCTGCCGGCTCGTAAATCCGCTCCTAGGCCACAGATTTCTTCTGCTCTTGCTGGATCGTACGCTGAACGGCGCGCCGCCCCTCCCGCTCAGCGGCTTCCCTGCTATCTACCGTTGCAGAGTGCAGCAGCTGGTTAGAAGGCCGTACACGATACACGTTGTACTTCCAACCAGTGGCCAGGAGCGTTGCGGGATCGACTACCTGTTCGATCTCGTAGGCGTAATTGTCTTCGTAGATGCGCATGCCGCGTTCCCTCCAAAATGTCCTACCGCCGGGAAGCCCGGTTTTCAGAAAGTGCTTCGATGCATTGGCTGACGAACGCTTTGTTCTTCGACCGGCTGTGATTTGAACTGTCATCGCCGGCAAGCCGGGACCGTTTGCTCCTGGCGAGAGCGCCTGGACATCATCTCGCGCGAAAAATCGAGCGCCCCGCGAAGGACCGACCCATCGAAGGCATTCGGGTTGAGCCCGGATTCTGGTTAGGAGGAAGCTGGAGTGTCGAGGAAGAACCTTCTTACCAGGCGCGAACGTTTTCAAATCCCTCACGATTGCGTTGCTGTTGCTTGTCCTGGGATCGCCTCTGGTGAAGGTAGCCTTGGATTGCGGATTCTAATTTCCCGTGGTCGTCACCGGAAAACCCGATGAACTTGAAGGGCTGAAGTTCCCATGACATGGGAGTCAGCATTTCAGCCGATCCGAGCACGGAGCCGGCGGGAGTGAGAAACATCAGCTTTCCAACCGAGCCCTGGCGAACGGGACGAGCGAGCGATAGCAGTCCGCCGGTCATGGAAACCACCTTCAACCGACCGGACGCCCGGTTGCCGTCGTTGAAACGGACCACCGCCGGAATGCTGTCGTCCAGCCGAACGCGCTCGGCTCGCCGCTGACCGCTCGATTGAGGAATAAAAGGCATGCGGTTATGGTCTCAGTATGAACTCGGGCAAGGCCAAAAACGAGATTACGTAAGGGCCGAATCTACGGGGAAAGATGACCGAACGGACACGTCCTAAGTGCATAAAAAATGCACCTCCAGCCACTTTAAGCACTGGCCGAACTTCGATGACGGAGGAGATGTGAGTGGCCGGACGCCGCTTCCGACAGGGGTTTTACTTGACATCACTGCCCTTTTCTTCTATCAAGGTAGACACTTTACGACGGGCGAATTCGTGCGTCCGACCTCTCCCCGTCACCTGCTCCCAGGAGGGCAAGATCAATGCGCAAGCTTCGTCATTTACTCTCAGTGTTCGTGTGTCTAAGCTGTACGGGTCTGTGGGCGGTTGGAGCCCCTAACGTCTTTGTTTCAACAGGATCCGCCGGCTTCATCTACAAGATCGACACTACTTCCGGAACTACAACAGCCATCGTCTCCAGCCCAGGGTTCGACTTCGAGGGCATGGTGGTTGCGCCCAACAACATCGGTCAAGCGGCTAATGATGAGACCACGCACTATCTGGTTTACGTTTGTGATACCTCCAACAGCAAAATCTGGCGCTTCGACCCCACCCTGGCGTCTCCCACATTAATGCCGGTTTATGATGGCGTCTCGGCCGCTTTGCGGCACCCGCAGTGCGGCAGAATTACTGCCCAGGGTGACCTCGTGGTTTCAAGCACCGATCCCGGATCGGGGCTGTGGATATTCTCCCATGTCACCGACCTCGCCGTGGTAGCTGCCCCGAAAGCATTAGCAGTGGTCCCGGGAAGTTCCCAAGGCCTGGCGCAGAAAAGCACCGGTGATCTGTTGGTAGTGGACCATACGAACAACAAGGTGCTTCGCTCCCCATCGGACCTGCCAGCGAACCCACCAGCGAACCCAACCACGTTTATCAGTTCTGGCCTGTCGCAACCTTTCGGAATCGCCCGCAGAAGCGACGGCTTCCTCTATGTCACCAATCAGGGGAACAGCAAGCTGCAGCAGTTCGATGCGACAGGAGCGAATCCGAGCACCTGCGTTGCGTTCAAGAACAAAGACGTTCCGAACTTCCTGCAGATGGCTTTAGACGATACCCTTTACGTGGCAGTGACGAGTAACAACGCAGGGAGCGTTCGCAGCATTAATGCGAAAACATGTCAGGCCATCAGCTCCTATGGAATCCCCGTTCCAGCGGTGGGCGTTGCACTTTCCCCGACCATGAATGTTCAAAAAAGTGTTTCTGCCACAAACGGCGTAGCCCAAGTAAATTTCGGGTTCGGCGCGTTCGTGCTGAACCAGATCGTAGGCTCCTGCAGTGGAACGATCTCGCTTAGTTTGGCGAGCCCCGCAGCCATCCAAACTTTGATTTCGGAATCCGGCGCCCCGGGAACTCCCGCAGTCAATCTGGGACTTGATGGCTTTGAAGCCATGTACGGCACGGCGAACCTCAACGGTTGTTTTGCGGGCTCCGCAACAAGCCAAACAACCAACTTCCAGGTATCCAACTTCATCCCGGCTGGGATAAACAATCCCCTGATCGTGGTTTGTTCGGAGCCAACAGATCCGGGGCCAACCAACTGCCAACCGCTGAACACCAATCTGTCGCAAATCGGCGGCTACCCGATCGGCGGCTACTTGCCATCTGATTACACCGGCAACGCTTCAAAATCCCTGCGATGCCGTATCTTCATGGTGAACGCCGCCCCGGTCAATGGCGATCCCACGCAACTCGCTGCCACCTTCTGCGGATTTCAGTCGCCCGTCAACAACACCTTCACCGGCATACTGAACAACTGGGCTCTGGCCTCCAGCTCGAGTTTCCCGGCGGGCAAATCGGTTCCGGTAAAGTTCAAACTGGCGTCGGGATCATGCCAAAACGGACCTTACCTATCGAGCGCCACCGCCATACTCGCGGTAGCGCAGATCTTGGACAGTAAGGGCAACAACATATTTGTGCCCATCGGGCTTATCTCGAACGGAAGCTCCGGGCTCGCGCAGCCGCTGTTCAAGGGCGACAACAACAATCAATATTTGTTCAATTGGGACAGCAGCAGCTGCATCCTCCCGAATGGCGTGACCCAGATTTGCCCCAAGGGAACCTACAGCCTAACCGTCCTGTTACTCACCAACAACACTTCCGGCGGAGCGCAGAGCATCTACGGTGCGCAAACGACGCTCGTCACGTTGAAATAGCTGTAGCTTTGAGACTTGCAAAGGGGCGAGCCGGTTGGGTTCGTCCCTTTTCTTTTGCTTGGACTCTTCCGGTATCAGCGAGGGGAAAAGGGGTCAAAGCTAGGCGATCGGCTTGAAATCAATTCTTTTCAGGATGTCGTCGCTGCGAGACTCGCTGCGGATGTCCTGTAGCGCTTTCTTTGCGATCTGCAGGTGAGCGTCGGCTTCTGCGGTTTTTCCGGTCGCGCGCAGTGCAACCGCCAGCCAGTAGTGCGCTTCTGGAATGAAAGATTTCATGCCGTCGTCCTGGGCCCTGCGCACCACCGCCTCAAGCACCGGCCGCGCCTGGGCATAGCTCTTCGACTCGGCAAGAGCCTGACCAAGCGTGACAGAAGCCTGAATTGACAGCGAGCTGAGGCCGAGAGAATCAGCCCCCGTGGCAACTTCCCTGGCGCTCTTGCTTGCCGTCGCTGCCCTGCCTTGATAAAGATCCGTTCGCGCTTGATTCAGCTTGACGCGCAGGATCTCTCCTTTGTCCTTTTGTTTGGAGGCGGATTGCAGGGCCTGATCGAATGCGGTTCGCGCTCCGGGGAAATCTCCCTTGTAAAGCAACAGCTCGCCCTGCTGGTCCAAGATTTTCTCTACCAGAACGTCGTTGTGTAGGGAGCGGGCTAAAGCAAGGGCCGCCTCCAGGTTTTTCTGGGAATCGTCGAAATGGCCAATCAGCGCCAGAATTCTCCCATAATTCGCCTGGACTTGCGCGAAATCGCTACTCTGTTGCTGCAGGTCTTGCATGTTCTTCATGGCATCCTGCTGGGCGCCCAAAGCCGCACCCAACCTGCCCTGAAGCGCAAACAGGCGAGCCATGCCATCGGAGGTCTGAGCGATCAATCCTTTGTCGCCAGCCGTGCGCGATACTTCGAGGGCCTTCAGGTAGTTATCCAGCGCCTTGTCCATTTTGCCGGTTCGAAGATAGGTGTCGGCGATGTTGTTCAGGGAACGGGCGGTGTCGGGGGTGAGGTTCAGCTTCTGCTGCAAATCGAGGGTGCGCTGAAAGTATGTAAGCGCCTCATCGTAGTGCCCTTGTTCCACATACAGATTGCCGATGTTGTTCAGGCAAATGCTCTGAGTTGTCTCGTCCCCTAGCTCGAGTTCGATCTGAAGAGCGCGTTTTGTTATTTCGAGGGCTTTGTCGTACTTGCCCTGGGAATCCAGCATGTTGCCATAGTTCAGCAGGACTCCACCCAGGCCGACCTGGTCGTTCAACTCGGTTTCGAGTTTGAGCGCCTCTTCATAGTTCTTCGCTGCATCATCCAGCTTGCCCTTCATGACATAGGCGTCGGCAATCTGCCGGACACTGAACGCCAAACCGCCCTTGTCACCGATCTGCTTCTCTATTTCTGCAGCTTGCTGGAGGTTTTGGAGCGCATCGTCCGGCTTGTTGGTCAGTCGATAGGCCGCTCCCAGGGTTTGAAGAACGTTAGCTTTGCCCTGCTGATTGTTGAGCTGTACCGCCAGACTCAAGGCTTGATTCAGATAATCAAAAGATCCTTCGGTTTTGCCTCTCTCAATCTGCACGCCTCCGATCGCCAGCAAGGCGTCCAGGTTCTTCGGATCGCTGGCCAGGACCTTGGCGTACAATTCGAATGATTTGTCGTAGTTCCCTTTACCTTCGTAGATCGAAGCCTGTTCAGCCCAAATGGAGGGATCCTGGGGCATGAGTTTGGCGAGATTGTCGTAGGCTTCCAGCGCTTTGTCGGCATTGTTCTGCACCCGCGCCGTGGCTGCCTGAATCATGTACTTCTCTGCAGCAGGAAGGTTGAGGTTGAGGTCCGAAGCCTTGCCGGAATATTCTTTGGCCTTGTTGCCATCGCCCAGGCGAAGATAGGTCTGCGCCAGACGGGCGTAGGCGAGAGCAAAGCTCGGATCGGCAGCAACCGCTGACTGGAAGCGCTTCACAGCTTCCAGGTCATTATTCTGGCGCGAAAGTTCCAGGCCTTCACTGTACTGATGAAGCGCATCGACCGAACTCGACGAGGGCGTAAAGGCAGCCGCTTTCATCTGTTCCATCGCTTTATCGGATAGGGTCAAGTTGCTCTGCACGGATTTCGCGAGCTGATCGACGGCCTTGAGTAGAGCCTTCTCATTCACCGCTTCCGCTTTGATCTGAATGATGCGCTCGGTTTTCATGTTTTCGATTTGGGCATCAATTCGGATCTGATCGCCAATCTTGACGTATTCACCCCACACAATCTGGTCGGCGTTGGTGAACTCAGCAATGCGCTTTATCGAAGAATCAAGCTCGGTGTCCGGCGAGATGCGGAGGTCGGTCAAAATTTGATGGAGGCGCTCGGGAGAGACGGTATGGAGGTTTTCAGACTGCCCGACGTCGGTGCGAAGCATTTCGGCAAGGCTCTTCCCCATCCAATCGAGCGACGCATCTCCCGAAGCATTGCGCAAGGGCAAAACCGCAAGCGCAACCTGTGGGCCTGCACCGCTGGATGAGCTGGTAAACTTGCCTCTCAACGAGAATCCAATCATGGCCAAAACGATCACCGCCACAGCGATGCCGATTGCAGGCCAAGGCAAAGTGCGAGCAAAGGGACCGATTGAGGGATGGAAAGCCAGGGTAGCCCCAGCACGCTTTCCCTGCCAGGCTTCGAGGTCGCTCAGCAGTTGAGAGCAGCTTTGGTAGCGCAGCTTGGGATCGCGCTCCATGCATTTCGCGACAACGTTGGCAAGAGGCGCGGGGATGCTCTTGTCATGCTGCGTCACCGGCATCGCCCGTTCCTGTGTACGCTTTATCAAGCTGGCAAGGGCGCTGTCCGCGGCGAACGGCATCTTTCCCGTGAGCAACTCGTAAAAGATCAGTCCCAACGTGAAAAGGTCGGAGCGATGGTCAAGTTGACTACCAAGCGCCTGCTCAGGCGACATGTATTCCATGGTGCCCACAAGTGCGCCGGTCTGGGTCATGCCGTTTGACTCAACCAGTCGCGCCAGCCCGAAATCCATGACGATCACGCGCCCCTGGCTGTCGCGCATGATATTTTGCGGCTTCAGATCGCGGTGGATCACACCGACCGCATGCACAGCCTCCAGCGCACGGCAGACCTGCAGCATGATTTCAACAGCTTCGCCAGGTGGAAACCTCTTCTTTTCGAGGATGATCGAGCGCAGATCGCTGCCCTCGATGAACTCCATGGTGATGAACTTCACACCGTCGGCTTCACCCAAGTCATAGATTCGCACGACATTCTTGTGCGTGACCTGGTGTGACAAGACCAGTTCTTGCTTGAAACGGTCGAGCAGGGCTGCGTTGCCGACAAGATCAGGGCGGATCACCTTGAGGGCAACGATGCGGTCTACTTCTCGATCCTTCGCTTTATATACAGCACCCATGCCCCCGCGACCGAGTACTTGAAGAATTTCGTAGCGTTGCCCGAGAAGGGCTCCCGATGGCAGCAGTGCCTGCCCATCGAAATTCAACGCCACAGGGCCGGATGTTTTTCGCGGCGGCGCGGAAATCAGTGTCGGCGAATCCGGTCCGATCTCAACCGTCATCATCTGATCTGAGTCGGAAGGGCGGGAGGAAGCTGGGAAGGCTATGGTTTCCTGATCGCGATCTGTAGATTTGTTGGGGGGAACGTTCGAGTCCGAAACGGCTGGTCCTACAGCCGTGCCGTCAACAACCGTTTCAAATTCATCAGGACGGAGTGGATCACGTCCTCCCATGGAGTCTCCCAGCGAATAGTGACCGAGACGCTAAGAACGCTTCACTTGCAGAAAAGCGGTAGAGTTGCCCGTCCGCAAAGTATAGCACCGACTAGAGATGTACAAACGCCGGGCAGAGTGGCTGATCAAATGCCGGGAACCGCAAAGGCTCATACTGCGGTTCAGACAGGCAGCTGGGCCTAGGCTTAGCATCGACTACATCGCTTAGAATCCCGGCGGACGCTCTGCGGCAACGTGGAAGGCGCGTTCTAGGGCCATTCCAGCCCTGCCCATGGTGCCTTCCTCGAACAATCGGCCAATCAGGGTAACTCCGTGAGGAACCCTTCTCGGCGGGGAAAATTTTGGCAACGGGTGGTGCGGATCCGGTGCCCAGTCGCTACGGGCTTCTGAAACCTCCACAAATCCTGCCCGCAGGGTCAGCGACGGATGTCCCGTGAAATTCGTGATGGTCAGCATTTCATCGCGGAGAGAGGGAACGAGCAGGAGGTCCACTTGTGAAAATACCCGTGCCATTTCCTGGGCGACCTTGCGCCGGAAGCGGTCGGTTTGCACGAAATCCACGGCAGAGAGAAACCGCGATTGACGGAACACGTTCGGCCAGGCATCCGGAACCTGAACCTTGAGTTCGCTTAGCTTTCCAGAGAGCGTGAGCTCTTCGAAGGCGGCTGCGGCTTCTGCGAAAAGAATCAGATCGAGCGAGTCATAGGGCCAGTCGGGGATCGATACCCGCACCGCTTCCATGCCGACCTCTTTTAAGGTTTCAACTGCCGCGCGATCCACCGCGGTTGCAGGATTCTGCTTCATCCAGTCGGCAATGTAACCAACCCGAAGGCCCTTCACGCCAACGCTAGGATCGAAGTCCAGATGTGAGGGAACGCTAGCGAGATCGCCGGGGTCAGCACCGGAGATCGTGTGCAGAACCAGCATGGCGTCTTCGACGCAGCGCGTCATGGGGCCGAGCTTATCGAGCGACCAGCAGAGCGTCATCGCACCGGTACGGGGCACACGTCCGTAAGTGGGACGTAGTCCGGTGAGGCCGCAACGCATGCTTGGCCCAATAATGCTCCCACCGGTTTCACTGCCCATCGCGAATGCAACCAGTCCAGCGGCTGCGGCGGCACCCGGTCCGGCGCTCGATCCAGAAGATCCTTCTTCAAGCAGCCACGGATTCATGGTCTGCCCGCCAAACCAGATGTCGTTCAGCGCCAGTGCCCCGAGGCTCAGTTTTCCGAGCAAAACCGCTCCCGCTGCATGCAGTCGCTTCACAACCGCTGCGTCCTCGGAGGGCACACGGTCGCGATAAGGTTCGGCGCCGTAGGTGGTGGGAATGCCGGCAGTATCGAGCAGGTCCTTTGCGCCCCAGGGAATCCCGTGCAAGGGGCCGCGGTATTTCCCTGCTGCAATCTCCAAGTCTGCCTGTTTCGCCTGCTTGAGCGCGAGCTCGCGAGTGAGTGTAATCACGCAACGCAACCGAGAATCAAATTGCCCGATTCGTTTCAGGTAGATATTCGTGAGCCGCTCGGAGGTGAGCTTCCGCTGCTCAATCCAGCGAGAGAGCTTGGCTACAGGGGCAAAGGCAATGTCCTCCTCGTTAGACGGAAGCGGTCCGGAATCCGCGGGGCTGCGGATGAATCGGTCCCGCGCAGGACCAGGGGAAACTCCAGGCAGTACAGGATTCCACTTCGTTGCTGGAGAAAGCGTAGCTTCCATTGCTACTTTGCGCGGTCCGGTACGACGCTCGTAGAGCGAGGCCATGTTGCTGCGCCAACTGGTGGCTGCCTGCTCACGATCTGCCTCACCTAACTCGACTTGGACCAACTTTTCTGCTTCCTTGAAGGTGTTCGAAGAGACCTCCGGTCCAACCTGCGGCCCAGTACCGAATGCGGGCGGGGTGCCTGGCGGGGGCTCGGTCTGTGCAAGAACGCGAGAGCCGGTAGCAGCTCCAAGCAGGCTCAGGGAAGCTGACATGAAACGGCGACGAGAGTTAGGCATGGTGATCCTTTTTGAGGCGCGGTTAGCTCGCGCAAGAAAACAACAAACCTTACCACAGAGAGCATGCAGATCCCAGAGAAAGGCCGCAGAGGGAATCACCGTATGCGGATCGCGTTCGCCCTTGAACAACAAAGTTGCAGGGATGCAACCGAGCTAGTGCGCCTTCCATTCCCGCGGATATTCGATATACGACTCATTGAGGTCCGAGATCGCCGGACACCCGAGCAGGCGCATGGTGCGCTCGACATCTTCCCACAGAATCTGGATCGCCTTCTTCACGCCATGGTAGCCTCCAGCCGCCAGGCCATACGCGTAGGCACGGCCGATGAGCACAGCGCGCGCGCCCAAGCAAAGAGCTTTCACGATATCAGTGCCGCGGCGGATACCGCCGTCCATCAGAACTTCGGTCTGATCTGCAACCGCCGCGACAACTTCGGGCAAGGCGCGAATCGTAGGATACACTTCGTCCAATTGGCGGCCGCCATGGTTTGACACCACAACTGCCGCAGCTCCTTCGCTTACCGCCCGCCGGGCGTCTTCGGCGGTGAGGATTCCCTTAACCACGAGGGGTCCCTTCCAGAGTTGACGAATCCATGAGAAGTCGGCCCAGGAAACAGCGGACTGAGCCAACGAAGCACTCACGTCAAGGAGTTCCATCGGCCCCTTGCCGGGAATCACGATGTTTTCTAATTTCGGCAGGCCGCCATCCATCAGGAATCCGGCCAGCCATTGCGGATGTGACATGACCTCGGGGAGAAACGGCATCTTGGAGAAGATGCCCCCGCCCAGCAACTCCTTCATGCCATTTCGAGGGTCGCGTTCGCGCAGGCCAGCAACAGCGGTATCCACCGTGATGACAAGTGCCGAAAACCCCGCCTTCTGCGCGCGTTCGATTGCGCCTTCGGCTGCAGGGCGACCGCCCACCAAATAGAGTTGATACCAGGCCGGTCCGGTGGTGGCCGCTTTAACATTCTCCAACTTGTGACCGGAGATGGTCGACAGGATGTAGCCAGTACCTGCTTCTCCTGCAGCACTGGCAGCAGCCACCTCACCACCTGGATGCATCATTCGGCTGTATCCAACCGGAGCAAGCATCGCCGGGAAAGAAATCTCGCTACCGAGAACCGTAACGCTCAAGCCGCACTGCCCAAATGCCACTGCCTGGCGCGGGCGGAAGAGGATGTCGCGAAATGCGCGCGTGTTCTCGCCCAACGTGATTTCGCTCTCAGCACCCCCGTCGAGGTAGTCAAAGACGGCTCTCGGCACCCGCTTTTCCGCGAGCCGCCGAAGATCGCTGATGTTGACTACTTGCGATGGGGAAAATTTCATCAATGCAACCGGGTACTCTTTACTTCGCCGGACGCGTCATCTCGACGTCTAATGTGATTTGAATATCATCGCCAACTGCGCCTGCCGCACCATTCACTCCGAAGTCTTTCCGGTTAATCTTCGTGGTTGCTTCTGCACCCATGCGGATTCCGTTCATGGCAGATGTTTCCTGCGAGGGGCCATCCACGTCGAGGACCACTTCTTTGGTCGTGCCGTGAATGGTGAGGTCGCCAGTAATCTTCAACTTGCCCTGCCCCGCGGACTCGGCTTTCTTCGATTTGAAGGTGATCGTCGGATACTTGGCCACATCGAGAAAGTGGTCGCTGCGCAGATCGTTGTCCCGCATCTGTACGCGGGTATCCACCGAAGAGGCATCGATCGTCACATCAATTTGAGTCTTCGAAACATCCCCGGGATCATAGACCACCGTTCCCGTCGTCTTCATGAACTGCCCTCGCACAGTCGAGATGCCAAGGTGACGCACGGAAAATTGCGATGCCGTGTGATTCGGATCGATTTGCCAGGTCCGGGGTTCTGCAACTGCCAACGAAGCGTAGGCGATGAGGGCAAAAGAAAAAAGTCGTTTCATATCTCTCTCATTCTGTAATTTACCCGGGAAGCCCGGGGGCACTCCGATTATCGTGAATAGCAGGCTGAGGCGTCAAAGCATCCTTTGGGAAATTACATGGTGCGAAACGCTGACCATTGATGGTCGGTGCAGATTTTGAATTCTCGCCAGCGGCGATAGCGTCCCCCGCTCATGAGAAAGGGGCGATGCGAGCGACGATGACGCGCCCTTTTGGGCGGGGATCCTCACTGAGAGAGGTTACAGCTGGTCCCGGTATCGTTCGAGTCCAATGCGAACCAGCTGGCTTCTGCTGCGCACACCGGTTTTTGCGAAAAGCTGCTGCAAAGTGGCCTTGCTTGAGCTTTCCGACACGCCGATTTTATCGGCAATCTCCTTGTTCAGAAGTTCGGGAGCATCAGAATTGATGATTGGATATGCCGCTCTATGCTTCCAAAAACAGTGAACGGGCATGACCGATTGAACTAGGTGTCCATTTCGCACCTGGGAGGAACGAGAGGGACCGTTGCAGGAACCAAACATTCAGCAACGCGCAATGGGAGGACTACGGGCGCGATCACTTGTGGAGGGTTAGGCCTCAATCGCCCGCCCTCCAGACACACAGTCCGTTTGTCATGGAAGCCTGCTGCAGATACAAGTCCTTACGACGCATGTTTAGGTGATGCCTGAGCCAGAATATCGATCAGCGGTTTGGCCGCGGCGGGAATAGTGACCTTATTTTCCCGGACAATCTGCTTCGCGTCTAGTTCCTTCCCATAGAGATTCTTATTTGCGCCCCCGTCAGATCTCAGCGTAGAACCGGCCAGGGAAATTCCTCCAAAGATGCCTCGCGCTCGCGAATAGGAAAGAATCTCAGCTTTCATGGCTATGTCCGTTTCGGCCGACGTGGTTCGGCCAACTGGTCCTGCGGCTGCGGAAGCATCTGCTCCGAGTTTCACCTTGCTGGACATGACGGAGTTTGCTCCCTTCTCATTCATTACCAGCAGAACGAAATCGGTGGCTTCACCACCAATTTGGAAACCGATACTAGCGCCTTCTAGGGCAAACATGGCAGGAGCGCTCCAAGGCCCCCTAAAATCTTCTCCAGTTCGGCAGAGAATAGCGCCACGCCCGTAACTTGCTCCAATGCCCAAACCGGCCTTTTTGACAGACGGAAACACAACCACGCACTCCGCCTTATCTAAAAGGTCTTTGGGAATTCCCTTTTCGGGCATTGCCATAATTTCTTTCAGGACATCTGCCGATTCCTTGAGACGATCCTCTTCCTTTTTCTGTCCCACCACGGACACGACACAACAGAGACACATCATAGAGGTCAAAAGTGCTTTCATGACCCGGCTCCTTTCTGCCGACTGAACCCTCAGGGGAAGTCCTACTCATCCTGCCTGGCGCGACACACCAGGTTTAGGAACACTTTGCTTAGGCTGCCCTTAGCAGCCTGGCGCGGAGGCGTGTGAACTCCTCATCCGTAATCGACCCGGAGACCTTAAGTCGATCAAGCTTTTCAATTTCGTCCGCCAAGCTGAATCCAGCCACATTTCTAAGCTCATTCCGGGCCTGCTGAATCCGCGTAACATTGCGCTCAGAGATCCCTTTCCCTTGGAAAATCATGTACGCCAACACACCCACGTATGGAAACAGGATGACGCCGATTACCCAAAGCGCTTTACTCCATCCCGACATATCTTCCCGTCGAAACAGGTCTCCGAAAACAGAGATTGCCAACCAGAACCAAAGCACGAAAACAAACAGGGTCAGCACATCCATAAAGAAGTTGGCGAAGCTGAAGCCTCCCGCAAACAGCATATATATCCTTTTATATTTACGCTTCACTACTCTCTCGCAAAGTAAGGGAGCGCCAGCAGGCCTGCGCACTGGCAAAACTTACAGCCTGACATACCTAATGGCAGTCGAAAGCGGTGAACCAGACCCGAGAACTGGCTTGCTTGCGCGGTTTGCCGAATCCTGGGCGGAAAGGATGCGAATGGTCTCGGCCTAATGAACCGGCGGCGTGAACAGGATTAACCGAAAATTCATCGATTCCAAACGGCCAGCAGAGGAGAGATTCGTAGAAACAGTTAATGGCGGTCGGATCGAGATGCAGAATTGGCTATATGGCCATTTCTCTCTTTGACGCTTACTACGTCAAGACGTAACATTTGGCCCGAGAGAGGGCTATCGGCAACGCCTTCAAACACCTGCTGCCGATCTGGGCCTTTCTTTCCATTGTCGATCTCGCGATCGTTCCCGTCACTAACTTGGACGACAATCGTTGCGCCCGTTGCCACCGCTAATGTGGCCTCGAAGTCCTCCTTATAGATTTTGTGCGCGACCGCGGGATAGTGGTTCAGCCAATAGGTTTCTCTGGGCTCGGAGACTTCGATCTTCCATTGCGACCAGTCCGGCGTGCTCACGACACCCCCAATCTTTAAGTAAGGATGCGTGGGATCAGGCGTCACGCCACCGGCGATGGTGGTAGGTTCAAAAATTCCACGAATTCGGAGGGTTACGTCGTAAACCGTTCCCGCCTTCCCTGCAAACGTGAATGAGCGCTCGTGTTTCCGATCATGGAGGCAAGTGTCTGGCTGCGGCGGGTATTCACCGGTGCACTCGTCGTGCAGGAAAAGCTTATGCAGCCCGATGACACCCTGCTTGGAGTCATCTCCTTGGGTCATCTGCGCGTTACGGAGACTCACCTGCATGGAACCAAGCTTTCCGCGATCGCAGGCGATAGGGGCAAGAAAATAAAGCGACAAGGCCAGAATCTCTTGTCGTCGGTACCTCAGCATCGTCGTGGCTAGTAGAGAGGCCATAGAAGAGATATCAAGGGCTGCTTCAAAGATCCTGGCCAAGAATAGTCTTCCTGCTGCCGGCCTGCAACACCACGCGCCCGCCTATCGGAACGCAGAGTCAGCAACGGAAGCGAGAGTAGGGCCCCATAGTCGGGAGTACCTGTGGCTGGAGTGGCAAAGACATTAGACCTCCGCCCGGACGTTCGGGCGTAAGGTGAGTGAGCCGTCGTCATTCAGCTTCTGATGACAAGCCCAGCGCACCGGATACCGCATTCCCTTGACCTCAATTTCTGCTTTAAGCCTCAACCCTTTCCAGTCGGGGATATTTGGCAAAACGAATTGTGCCTGACGAATCTTTCCCGGCAAGGGATACCCCGCATCCAGGCAGCCGCTGGTAAGCACTCTTCCATCGGGGCTTTCCAGAGAGACTCGTAATACGCCCGGCACTCCGGCGATTCCGTCATTGGCAAAGCCCACGATGAGTCCGAGGTAGCTTGCGTCCTTATAGCTCCAAATGAACGACGGCCTCACGCGGTAGCCAAGCTTGCGATTGATCCCGTCGAATGCGGCTGGGTAAGCTCGATAGTAGGCGGCTAGATTTTGTGCGCTGATCTGGTGGAAGTTCCACAGTGACCAGTAGTTCGCCCCTATATCGATCACGTGTGCGATCATGTTCTCCGCTGGCGATATTCCTTCATGAGCTTTGGTCGGATCCGGTAGCTTGCCGGGAAGCCCCTGCTCCAGCAATGCGGCGGTCCATGGTGGCCGATTACTGAGCGCCTCAATTTGCTCGTTTTCAATAAAAATAGTGTCGCTGCGAATCCAGTTATTGCTGCGAACTGTTCGATCCACCAATTCTGAGTTGCCGACGCGGCTATAGTCCGGTTGCGTGTTGGTCAACAGAGGAGTCTTTTTGAAGTTCGCAAGTTGCACTTCTAGCATTTTGACCCATGTGCGCTCCGCAGTTTGGTAGTCAGGAAACGGATTGTTGGCAAATGGCCAAGTGTGCCCTTCCCCCCAGAAGCCGTACATGAAAGTATCAATGAACTCGATCTGCGGACTACCATCAAACTCCGCGGCCAAGGCCTCAACCAGCTCTTTGAACGCCTGCTGAAAAACGGGATGATCGTATCGCGGCTGATATTTGGAGTGCGGATTCGACAAATACCTTTGTGCTGAGCTGCTACTTTCTTGGTCGCTGAGCACCAGGTCAACTTTGGGAACCTTGTCAAGAACGAAATCGGGCAACGCAGGTGCGTGTGTGTAGTCCGGAGCGCACATCTGGATTCGCAGTCCGACCCGTTTATTGCTCTCCTTTGCTAAATCAAAGACCAGTTTCAGGTAGTCGGGCAAATGAATACTCCCAGGACGTGGCTGCACCTCCCGCCATGTTGGACGAACATAAAGTTGCTGACCGAGAGGAAATTTGACCAAATCTTCGATCGCCTGCGAAATATTCTCCGACTTGATTTCGTCGGTGCCACTATCCGCGGTGATGTAGGTGACTAATCCCTTGCCGTAGTTTGGCACGACTTCGTCCGTGCGCGTCGTCGTCATCACCACGTCATCAGAAGGAATGACAGCGTCAGGCGGATATTGCGGAAACGGACCTTGATTCAAACGGTCGGTAACCTGTGGGCCCGCGCCGAAATCGTACTTTCCCCAAAGATGCGCGGAGACTTTCCCCTCCGCCTTCCCTCCTGCAAGTTCTCCGGCCAGGGCAACTGCGAGCGTGCTTTTGAAGAAATCTCTGCGTTGCATAGCGTGACCTTCTTCTGGAGTTCAATGAGTTTCGACCGCAATCGGCCGGGCACAGAAATCTAACAGCCGACATTGTAAAAGATCAGAAAACCTCCCTGACAGCCTCGAAGTCGAGCCCGGCTTAGCCGAGCGAGAGATGGGCGGCAATCGTGAGTAGGACATTTGTTGGCGGGGTGTCGACAACTCCTTGAAAACAATGGCGGCGGAGGGATGGCATTGGCCGCGGATTCAGGGGACAAAATCCCCGGTAAACCACCTGAAGTTTGGGGATCTTGCGAGCGCTCCGATATTATATGCCGTCTCCCTGGGTTGCATTGACTCGGCAGCTTCGCAGAATTAAGATTCGCGCGTGTGATTGGAAAAACCATCTCGCACTACCATGTGGTTGAGGAACTCGGCGCTGGCGCGATGGGGCTCGTATTTAAAGCCGAAGATGTCAGGCTCGGCCGCTTTGTTGCACTGAAGTTCCTGACTGACAGCGCATCCAAAAACCCGCAGGCACTCAGCCGTTTTCAACGGGAAGCCAAGGCTGCTTCGGCATTGAATCATCCGAACATTTGCACCATTTATGAGATTGATGAGGTCGACGGACGAACCTTTATCGCCATGGAGCTGCTCGAGGGACAAACGCTACGGCATCGGATCAGCGGCAAGCCCATGGAGATCGAAATCCTACTTGACCTCGGCATTCAGATCACAGATGCCCTAGACGCTTTCCATACGAAAGGTATTGTTCACCGCGACATCAAGCCCACTAATATTTTTGTCACCACGCGCGGTTACGCCAAGGTATTGGATTTCGGCATCGCAAGATTTTTTCTCAAGCCTGAGAACGCCACCACAAGCACTGGCGAATCCGAAGATCACCTCACGAATGTGGGTATAAGTGTGGGAACCGCAGCTTACATGTCCCCAGAACAGGTGCGCGCACAAGATTTGGATGGACGTACGGATTTGTTTTCCTTCGGCGTTGTTCTCTACCAGATGGCCACGGGGAAGCTGCCATTTCAAGGATCCAGTTCCGGCCTCATTACCGATGCCATCCTTCATAGCGATCCCGTAGAACCCAATCGAGTCAACCCCGAGATTCCACCGGCGCTTCAGGAGGTGATTCGGAAGTCTTTGGAAAAGGACCGGGATCTGCGTTATCAGCACGCGTCAGAGATGCGGGCTGAGTTAGAGCGGCTCAAGCGAGATGCGGCTTCGGGCAGAATGACCCTTCTTAAACCAGAATCGAACCCAGGATCGACTGGCCGTGCCTCATCGACCACCAAGCAGTTGCCAGGCTCATCGTCAACAACCTCTTCACGTCCCCGCAGGATTTCCAAAATCATTGACTCAATTGCGGTCCTGCCTTTCAAGAATGTAAGTGGCGATCCTGACCACGAGTACCTCAGTGACGGCATCACTGGCAGTCTTATCAACAATCTGGCTACGCTGCCGAAGTTGAGGGTAATGGCGCAAAGTACGGTTTCCAGGTTCAAAGCCAGAGAAATCGACGCTCAGGTGATAGGTCGTGAGCTTAATGTTCGCAGCGTTCTCGCCGGAAGGATCAGGCAAAGCGGCGGCTCGTTACGAATTGGGACGGAACTTGTCGATGTAGCGACTGGCTCTCAACTTTGGGGCGCGGAATACGACCGCAAGCCTGGTGACATCTTTGTCATCCAGGATGAAATTTCCAACGAAATTTCTGACAAATTGCGCTTGAAGTTGACTCGAGCAGAAAAGAAACAATTGACCAAGCGCCACACCGAGAGCGCGGAAGCGTATCGGCTTTATCTCAAGGGGCGTCACCACTGGAACCAGTGGACCGAACAGGGTTTCTATAAGGCCATAGAATATTTTCAGCAGGCGATCGAGAGAGATGCCGGTTACGCCCTGGCATACGCCGGACTGGCCGATTGCTATGTATTGCTGGGATGGAACAGCTATCTCCCGCCCCTGGAAGCATTCCCAAAGGGGAAATCGGCTGCCAAGGCTGCGTTGCAACTCGACCCGTATCTCGCCGAAGCCCACACATCATTGGCGGCGGTGTTGTGGCTTTACGATTGGCAATGGGACAACGCTCAAACTGAATTTAAGCGCAGTCTGGAACTCGGCCCCGCATATCCCACCGCCAACCATTGGTACGGGGAATATGCGATGACCATGGGCCGACACGACGAAGCCATGGCTAGGATGAAGAATAGCCATGATCTCGACCCGTTGTCGCTGATTATCAACGTCGCAATCGGGTGGCACTTGTACTTTAACCGACGTTACGACGAAGCCGTCGAGCAACTGCGTCGCACGGTCGAATTGGACCCTAACTATCCGGTCACATACTGGATTCTCGGGGTTTTGCTGAGGAAGACCGGGTGTTATGAAATGGCCATCACGGAAGGGGAAAAAGGGGTAGACCTGTCAAACGGCAGTCCTCTGATTCGTGGGGCGCTTGCACACACCCTCGCTACCGCTGGAAAAACAACGGAAGCACGTCACATACTGGACGATATGGCAAGACTAGCCAAGCAAAAATACATCGCGCCCTATTTTTTCGCCGGCATCCACGTCGGATTGGGAGACAAGGAACGCGCAATTGAATACTTGGAAAAATGCTATACCGAGCATTCCCATTGGCTAATCTATATTGATAAAGATCCGAGCCTGGACGGCTTACGGGATGATCCACGGTTCCAAGACATAGTCCGGCGCATTGCCATCCCTTCGATGGCTGCCGCTTCCACCAACGGGTAACCGTCACGCGACCCAGTGCTTGCTTGACTCTTTCTGTCTTCGGAACGCAGCAATTCCCTTTTGAAGACCACGCGATGATTGTGCTGAGGGAAAACCCCTACTGCGTGCGATCAAGAAACTCCTCGTTCCAAGCCGCTCGAATCGCCTCCAGTTTCGCCCTATCAAAAGTAGTGGAGGCGTCGTCAAACCCAGCTAGACTCGTCACTCGACTGTGAATCTCCTCCAAATCGGTCGAGAGCGGGTACAGCTCAGGATACCTTCTTGAAAGCAGGACTCCGATCTTGACGGCGTCGTCCCAAGTCAATTTCTCAGCCATAAGATTCTCTGCAGGATTCGGGAAATTATCCTACAACTTAAGGCTGAAACAAAGAGCCTCGGGGAGCCTACTGAAAACTGGACTGCGCCTGAAGGTCAATCACCAGTCCCGGCAATTGGACGGCAAAGCGTTGGCCTGCGGCAGATTGTGCTCCCCAAAAATGGAGGGTTCCAGTTCTGGCGATAACCGGCGGGCCCACGCCAAAAACAAATACCCGGATGGCGGGGAATCCTGGGCGCAGATCCTGGTGCTAAAAAGCCTGGCCTCCTCGATGTGTAACTTGCGCACATTGAACAGGCCAGTTCCAGCTCACTGCTTCTTCTTTCACTGATGAGCAGATTTAGGATCGTCTATTATTTCTGGGCTTCCAAGCGCTACAAAACGCCACTCTCAATCTCCCCTGAAGGGGCTGAATCAAGCCTCTTTCCCAAGATCCTGACACTCAACTTTTATGCCCGGTCGTCTTCAGGTCGTTGTTCGTGTCTCTCAGGCCGCGGTCGTGGTGTCTCGCCCCTAGGCCGTAATCGGGTATCGGCCCAGCCAAACTACCGTTGGTTCGGTATCAAACCAGGTTGCAAGAAATTGCCATACTAACGCTGCCACGTTCGTCCTCACTGCTGTCTTATGTCACCTCGTTCCAAACAGAGTAGTAAAGCGCGGAACCTGCAGCATGCCTCCAAGCCTTCGTCGCCGCTGATGACAGAGAAATCGAAGCCGACGAGAAACGGCTTAGACAAATTCGAGAAGTTTCCGCCAGCTACCTTGCTGCGATGGAACGAACACGGGACCAAACTGAGGGAGACAGCATGACAGACAAACCGCGCGTGACGCTGCCCGGAAAAGTCGAGAAGGTGATCAAGCCTGCCGCGAACGAACCCGAGAAGGCTCAAATTGCGATCGAAGGAGCGGATCCGCTCTACCGTGAAATCCGTATTGAAAACGCTCCCACGGATGGTGATGGTCAGGAAGTCCACCTTGACCAAGACGATGAAGTCGACGTGACAGGGGCAGCAGACAAAGTCTCAACTGATTTTCAAGATCGAGGAGAGTCTAGCGAGGAGGATCTCGAGGAACGCAACGCCTCCTAAGCGAGCAGCTTTCCCGACCGCTCTGGCAGACTTTCTTTGGTGCACTTGGACGAGCACATGTTCTAAACAGTGCGGCTCCTGCTGCCGAGCCGCCTGACTACAACACCGTTCGCAACGATATTCTGTCTACCGGCTTGGACATCCTTGTTTGAGATCTGCCGCTCGACTCACACCCGCAAGAAGAGCAAGAGACTCGCCTCAAGGGAGTGAATCACCACAGGCATACCCTCAGCGAACATCGCGGATTGACGCGATTGCTCAAGCGGGAGCCGATGACCTGTAATGCTGCTTGAAACCCGGCCTCCATTGCAGATACAACCACGGGCCACGGTCCCAGCTGCATCTGGCGAACCTCGAGGATCATCCTATCGGGCAAACTATTAGGAGCAACCAAATGTGTGACTACTCCCTCATGGCGCTTCCAAATCGGTTAGCCGTATGTGGCGATGAACTGGTTGTACACAGGTTCGAACTCGGGAGCCTGGGTTTGGCCTCTGCGGTGGATATTCTGCGCACGGCCGCCGAACAAGAGACAAACCTAGAGCTTTCTTTTTTTCAGAAATTAAAGAGATGGTGTTATCCTCCCGCGCAAGCCGAATGCACGGCAGTCTGTGTGCCGCCCGGAGCGCGCCTGTTGCTCCGGGATATCCCCGCCAAAATGCAGCAACAGTTTTGCTTGTGTTGTTCGGTACAAGAGGTCACGTTTACGCAAATTGGCACCGTTGGATTTCGAGATGCGGTGCGTTTTGCCAATGATAAAGAACTCCTCTTGCAGCGCCTCACTGAAGGTCAACGGGTTCGCGTGCTAGCCCTTTCGACCGAAGAGCCGGACTTCCCTGCTGTTCTGAAAAGCGCGGTGTTATCCGAAGCGCATTTGTAGCAGCTGCCACGTCGTCCTGTCCCATTGCTCGCGTCATAATGGCTTTGTGAAATGGCGCGAGTCGCACGACTCCGCGGAAAGCACTATCCCGTTTGTTCCGCCTTTTCTCGTGCTCTGAGCCAGGAACGCATTCCTGGAGCACGCTACAACCAGAGTGGCATATCATGACGCTTCCTAAAATGTCTGGCTTCCAGCAAGTTGCATCTCAGTCTTCGGATCGTCGTCTTATGCCAAACGAAAATGCGTTGGAAGCCCGTTATCAGGCCCTGTCCGTCCCTTGTGCCTGCGCGACACTTCGTCGTGCCAACCGAGCGGTGACACAGCTGTACGATCTTGTGCTCGCACCCGTCGGAATCAAAGCAACACAATTCATGGCCCTCAAATCAATATTCGAAGCCGGTGAGATCGCGCAATGCGTCTACGCTCGAGAGTACGGAATCGCGATTGAGACGCTCTCCCGGCGCTTAGGCAGCCTTCGGCGCAAAGGGCTAGTCAAGATGCGTCGAGGAGACCATCACGGCGAAAGACTGTATCGAATCACCGAAAGCGGTTTAGAACTGCTGTTCCAAGCGATGCCTTATTGGGAACGTGCGCAGTATCGCCTGCGTACCCGTCTCGGCGAGGATGGCTGGCACGCGTTACTCCAGATGTGTGAATGTGTTTCCCGCGCCGCAAAAGAAGCAGAGCAGTTTCGCGTGCGAAATGACTTGCAGTTCGTGGCGGCCAATTATTTGACGGAATTGAGAGCAGGGACGCACTAGACTCGCTGTTGTCACTAGGCCCCGGTTTTCCCCCTCTCTCGTGGTATCGTCGCCGGGCGGGCAAAACCGTCCAAAATTGCTCAATCGGCTTTCCCGGTTTCTCGTCTCGCTTCTGCCTTTTTGTGCCTGTACCAGAACAGGTACAGAAGAGCAGCAACTCCTCCAATTCCTAGCAATGCAAGGAGGCAATAGAGTACAGGCTTGTAGTAGCTTCGCAAGCTGGAAATAATCGTGGTTCCATAAATACGGCCGAGCAGAGCCACGATCAGGAAGCGCACCGTCCTCCCGAGGCTCAGGGCAGCCACGAACTTTTTCCGCGGATACTGTAAAACGCCAGCCGCCATCAGGACTGGCACCATGGGAAAAGGCGGCGGCAGGACGGCGCTTACGGCAATTGTTGCGAAGCCTCGTTTCTTGAACCTGTCGTAGACTCTCTGAATCTTGTTTTTGCCAATCTCCTCTTCAAGGGTCTCTTCCCCGCCCTTTTCGGCGAGCCGATAGGTCAGGTATCCTCCGAGAACAGCGCCAGCCACTGCCATCACAGCGTAGTACAGCCACCATTCTCTTCGGTGCGCCGACAGCAGAATTACGAAGATGTCCATTCCACCCGGAATGGGTATGGCGGAGTTATCGATAATGCCAAGCAAGATCAGACCCGGTCCACCGAGTCGGTGAATCCAGGTCCACACCCCGGTTTCGACCAGGAGCAAACCCAGGATTTTTGTCCATTCCACTTTTGCTTAGAAGCAATTCGAGGCGTGGAGGGCAAACATAAACTTATGCGTCAAATTCTCCAGCCAAAGTATTAAATACTTGCTGGTTATGGGCATAAGTGCGGAAAGGTCCCGGTCCCGGCGAGCGCCGCGAAATCCTTTCAGCGAGCGTAGACGAGAAAACCGGGCAGATCTCGGCGCTCGCTGAATTAGCGACAGCTGATTTCACTTCGCTGATTATTTGTTGGAATTGCTTCCCGACGGGCAGGTCTTCGCAACGTGCTTGAAGCTCTCCACCGTAAGAGTCGGCTGCTGTGTTGCTGACGTACTCGCCGGATTGTTCGTAGCCGATGCGGACATCGACGACCCGGTGATTTTTATCTCATGTCCAACGTGTTCACTTAGTTTTGAAGTATCCCCCTCCAGCCGGTAGGTTGTTCCATTATCGGCCACCAAAGAGTAATTTCCATCCGACCCTTGCAGGCAGCCTCGCACCGTTGTTTGCGCTGACGCCGCCGTCCCGGTCTGGTTTGAGCCGGTTTGCGGGTATTGGCTTTGTGCCGAGAGCCACGCAGCCGAAGCCAGCAAGCTCAGAGTGAGCAACAATGTTTTGATCATGAAGCTCCTCCTTTCTCATATCGATTCGATAGCACGGACGGCATGTGGGGTTTTCCAGTTTCCCCGGCGAAAAGCGCAAATCCTGGGGTAACCGCTTGAAATCAAAGAGGATTTTGACGCGAAACCATCGCCTCAGTTTTGCGCATCGTATTACGGACGACACCTGGCCAAAGGGGGTTTCCATGAAGCATTTACTACTTAGTGCGGTGTTGTTCCTGGCCACAACCGCCCTTGCCCAGCAAGAGGGACAACACCCCCCAACAACTACCCCGCCAACGTTCCCGGAAGGCCGGGAAACTCCGAGGCAGCCATTACCGCCAGATACACAGGCTCCGCCAGCCGAGACCATGCCCAGCCAAAAGGTTGAAGCACAGATCTCGGATCAACTCACGGCCGAGCCCAGCCTTTCGAACAACAACATTGACGTGCGAGTCGACGACAACTCTGTCGTACTGTCTGGAAGCGTCGAGACCGTGGGGCAGCATGATCTCGCTGTCCGCATTGCACGTTCGAATGCAGGCGCGCGACGGGTGGTCGACAGAATCAAGGTAAGACAACAAACATAGACTTTCGAGGAGTAACTATGAAGGTGAAAGAAGTCATGAGCGTCAACCCGACTTGCTGCACGACCACCGACACGGTGCAGCAGGTGGCAAAAATGATGTGCGACTTGAATGTAGGTTCCATCCCGGTTATTGCCGATCGCCAGTCGCGCGCGCTAATGGGCATGATCACAGATCGCGATCTGTGTTGCCGAGTGCTGGCGCTGGGGCTGAACGCGACGTCCACGCCAATCCAGGAGTTTGTTTCTTACAATCCGGCGATATGCCGTGACGGGGAAAACGTTGAGAGTTGCGAACGCTTGATGCAAGAACACCAGGTTCGACGTATTCCGGTGGTGGACAAAGAAAATTGTGTCATCGGGATTGTTGCCCAGGCCGACCTAGCGTTGAAAGATAAGGCAGAGCGGGTGCACAAGACAGTGGCTGAAATTTCGAAGACTACGCGGCCATCTATCCCGGCCGCATGATCCTATGGCGGGTCCGGACCGGACCCGCCACTTCATTCTGGAGCCGAAAACCATGCACGCCTATGGATTACATACAAAAGTCTTGCTGGACGGTGGGGATCCGCACGAAACCCAGAGCATCAGAGATCTCATGGGATTCCTCGATGGGCAGACTACGAACCCCACGTTTGTGGCTAAAAATCCCGAGGTTCAGCGCCAGATTGCCTCCGGGCACAAACTGTCGTTGCAGGAACAGAAACAGGAATACAAAGCGATTGTCCAACAAATTTCACCCCTAGTTGGCTCCGCCGGCGTTTCGATCGAAGTGTTTGCTGACTTTGACACACCCGCCGAAGAAATGGTCCGTCAAGGCGAGGAGATGTTCTCTTGGATTCCAAATGCGTATATCAAATACCCCTGCCTTCGCGAAGGTCTACGGGCAGCAAAGCTTTCGGTAGAGAGAGCGATGCGCGTAAACATGACCCTGTGCTTCTCGCAGTCTCAAGCCGCGGCCGTATATGCCGCGACCAAGGGCAGCAAACACCCTGTCTATGTCTCGCCGTTTGTCGGCCGGCTCGACGATCGCGGCGATAACGGGATGCAGGTGATCGAAAACATCCAAAAAATGTATGCCCGGGGTGATGGTCACGTGCAGGTGCTCGTGGCAAGCCTGCGCAAGATTGAACATTTGTTCTACGCCTTTCAACTCCGTTGTGGACTTGTCACGGCGCCAGCAAAACTTTTGGAGGAGTGGGCCACCCGACACTTTTCTCAGCCCGGAGAAGATTTTGTTTATCCAGCCACCGATAAAAACGGCAGATCGCTTCGGCCGATTCCCTACCAGGACCTGGACCTAAATGCTTCGTGGGAGAACTTTGACCTGAAACACGAGCTCACGGACAAAGGTATCAAGAAATTTGTGAACGATTACAGGAGCACCATTGCTCCCGCTGCATGATGCGTTTTTAAGTGCGATATTGCAGGCGTCCGGGGATGCCAAGGCACATTGATGATGCAGCCTCTCGGTTCGTCTTCGATCATGAGCAAAGCTGCGAGGTAACCCGATCATAGCCGCGCATCCGCTCGCAAATGACCCAGCGTGTACCTACGCAGCCGTGGCGGAGCCGCCGGGATTCGGCGTCCCAAGGAACGAATGTCAGCAACGGCTTGACACGCTCTTCGCTCGAAGCGAGCGCCCCACCCAATTGATCCGTCCTATCGCTAGCCTAGATACGCAGATTGGATGCAATGGATGCTGGTTCAGGCTGGTCAGGGGGGCGCCCACTTCCGGACAAGTTGCTCGACGATTGTGCCTTTGCTTAAACCACACCCGGACAAACAGATTGGCACCCGTGCAGCATCGAAATTGCTGCCGACTAGGCTCGACCTCGGTGCACACTTGATTACAGGCGCTGCCGAATCACTGATCGAACTCCGACTTCGCGGTGGGGAAATCCAACTCAGCCGGGGGCGCACTGCCTTTGTCAGTGAACCTACGGGCCGTGTATACCGCAATCCCCGCCATGGCCTATTTGTCTTGCAGACGCGCCTCCTGGGCAAATACCGCTGGTTCCTAAATGGGGAAGAACCGGAGTTCAGTTGCGGCTCAAACATCGAGCAGCATAGTTGGATGGGTTACTACATTCAGGCTCCCTCCAACTGGAGGAAAACCCAAACTCAGGAAGCAAGTCCATTGCAGGAAACGATTGAACTGCGGAGCAAACGTTTTGTAGGCGAAGGAATGCGTGAAGACATTCAGCTCACCAATCACACACAGATCGCGACCGAGGTTCGGCTTGAACTACAGTTCGAGCCCGAATTCCTGGCTCCTGAGGAAGCCGAGGGAAAGCGCCGGCAACACGGGAAGATTTCAAAGCAATGGCGAAAAGTTAGTCCAGGCGAATGGGAACTGCAGATCGGATATTTTGCAAAACATCACTATGCCCATCAGCACGAATCCGGGGAGGCAGAGTTCCGCCGCGGCTTAATGTTGCGCATTCAGAATTCGGATTCGGATCCGCACTATTCAAGAAACCGGTTGGGGTTCCAGGTCCATCTTCCGCCGCACGTGGTCTGGAAATGCTCTCTCGAATGGCTGGCAACTGCGCACGGGAAATTGTTACCAGCGCCTTCGCCGCGCCCGATTGTCACAGCCTACGATCGTAAGCTATCGAGCTATCTCAGCAATGTCACCGGATTCACAGTAACAGCCGACGACTTGCGTCAGGTGGTTACAAAAACAGCAAGAAGAGCAACGCTGGATTTATGTGCGCTTCAGATGTTCGACTTCGAAGACGGCCGGGAGGTAACGGTCGCTGCGGGCGTTCCAACCTATATGGGGGTGTTTGGGCGGGACTTGATGGCTTCCGCTTGGCAAGCTGCCTTGCTCGGACCTGAACTGGCGCTGGGGACTCTTCGAATACTGAAGCAGCAACAGGCAACGGAAGTGAATGACTGGCGGGATGCTGGGCCTGGGCGCATCGTACACGAAATGCACACCGACCCACTTTCTGTGCTCAACATCCGACCGAAGTCGCGGTATTACGGCTCCGCCTCCGGCGCCTTCTTGTACCCGATTCTTCTTTGCGAACTGTGGCACTGGACAGGTGATCTGAGCGTGATCCGGCCTTTTTCGGATACGGCAGTTCGCGCCCTGAACTGGGCGGACAAACACAGTCTCGATGAAACCGGTTTCTACCGATATCAGACCAGATCTGAGCAGGGCATGAAAAACCAGGGATGGAAAGATTCCAGCGATGCAATCGTGTATCCCGATGGCAGTCAGGTATCGGCTCCCATTGGTACGTGCGAAATGCAGGCATTCGCATATGCAGCCAAGCGCCAGTTGGCAGAAGTGCTTTGGTGGTTGGGAGAAAAAGACCAAGCGGCTGCTCTTTGGGAACAGGCGTCAGCACTCAAGGCGCGTTTTAACGATCGTTTTTGGATGGAAGAGGAAGGTACGTTTGCCATGGGCATCGACAACCATGGCGAACTCATTTGCTCGGTCGCCTCCGACCCAGGACACTGCCTGCTTTCGGGGATCGTTGACGCCAGTCGGGTCCCGCGACTGGCGAACCGGATGCTGATGAAGGATCTGTTCAGCGGCTGGGGAATACGAACCTTGTCAGCAGATCATCCCGCGTACAATCCGTTTTCGTATCATCGCGGTTCGGTGTGGCCAGTGGAGAACGGGGGGTTTGTGCTTGGGTTTGCTCGCTATGGCCTGCACGGCGAAACATGGACCCTAGCCCGTGCCATGTTTGAAGCTGCGCAACTGTTCCCCGGCTTCCGACTGCCAGAAACATTCGCTGGCCATCAGCGAACCGAGGATGCTCCTTTCCCCGGGCTCTATACGAAATCAGACTGGCCGCAGGCGTGGTCAGCCTCGTCGGTGCTTAACATTCTGAGAGCAATGTTGGGGTTATTTCCCTACGCTGCGGCGAATCTGCTGATTCTTGATCCTCATCTTCCTGAGTGGTTGCCGGAGATCACAGTTGAGAACATGCGAGTGGGTAACGCACGAGTGGCCATCCACTTCAGCCATGCGTCCGATGGGTCAACTGATTATCGCGTCCTTGATCTTCAAGGGGACCTTCATATTCTGCGACAGCCAAGCCCCTGGTCCCTGACGGCGGACTGGCCCGAGCGAGTAAAAGACACACTGTCTAGCCTCGTTCCCTGGCACTAATAATCCAATGTCGTCGCACTGCTCGCAACGGGTGTTCTTGCTTCCCTTTTCGGACAAAAACCAGTGCTCGAGTTCCTAAAGAACGGCGCATTCATTGCAATTATCGCGCACGGGATAATCGGCATTTCCCTTGTGTGGGACAAGGTGCTGCTCAAAAGGCCTGGCACCAAGAATCTCTTCAGCTATGTTTTCTGGTTGGGCGCGATGAGCGTCTTCGGAGTCGCGCTTATACCGTTTGGTTACAACTCACCTTCTTTCCATGTGATCTGGATAGCCTTTTTAGCAGGCGTGGCGCATCTGGCCGGCGTCTTTTTCTACTACATGGCACTCAAGCGGGGTGAGGCGTCGGAGACTCTCGCCGTCATGGGAGGATTCTCTCCGGTTGCGACCGCCGCAATCGGTTTTGCGCTGCTATCAAAGCAGATGAGTGGCGGACAATTGCTGGGATTTGCTCTGATGGCAAGTGGAGGGTTCATCATGTTTATTTCGGAACGCCTTCCACTGAAGAAATTACTGCCTCCCGTGCTGCTGTCTGCCGGACTTCTCGGCTTTGTCAATGTGCTTGAGAAACTCGTCTACGACCGGACAAACTTTGTTAGTGGCTACGTTTGGTTCACGATCGGTACCTTCGCGGGCGCCTTGGCGCTTCTGGCACCCTCATCTTGGCGCCGACAAATCCTTGCTGAATCAGGACAAGACAATTTCCGAAGCAGATTCTTGTACTTCGTCAATCGCTTTATCTCGGGCGTGGGTTCTTTTCTGATTTTCTACGCTATCAGCCTGGCACACCCAGCCATTGTGGATGCGATCTCGGGAGTGCGCTACGTCGTCATTTTTCTCGGTGTCCTGCTCCTAACAAAATTCCGGCCGATGTGGCTCAAAGAGCAATTTGAAGGGTGGCAGTTCTTCACGAAAGCGATCGCCACAGGTTTGGTGGTTGCAGGTCTGATCCTGGTGGGAATGAGTTCGGAAAAGCCGGGGGGATTTGGGATCTGCTAGCGGCCAGTCACTGTTCCGCGGAGCGCGCACTGAGTCAAGTACAGAGCTGGGGACCAGCCTGCCCGACGAGAAATATATTCGAGGGTGAAGGTGAAGCGCTCGAGGGGATGAGTTCTGCAATGCCCCATTTCTGGGTGTGCATTAGCGGTCTTGGCAGCTTTCGGCGCTTCGAGCTTCCAGGGGAGCGCGCCAATCCTTTGCTGACGCAGCCCCGGCGCGCAGCCACGCCACGCGCGTAAGGAAAGAGCCCACGATGGCTCCCAGAGCAGCCCAGCGCCGAAGTGAGTTTGCTCGGTTCTTGCTAGCGAAACGGCTCGTGACACGCAGTGCAGCCGGGAGTGGCCCAGAGAGAACTGCTCCCATACGGGTCATCGCTCCGCTACCGCCATGTTTCAAGGGAGTCAGATCTGCATGGTGTCGGCTTTCCAGCCGAATTCCCTGCCAGACCCCAAACAGCGCAGCGCCAAGCCCAAGTCCCTGGAGAGCACGGCTCTTTGCGTGTCCGAGGAGTTCCAGCAGGCCCACTGCCGCACCGAGACCAGAAGCGGCGAAGTGCAATGGCAGGTCGACAATATTCTGATTCCACACCGGGATAGTCGTAGCTCCGATCAGAACACCGGTATACGTGGCAAGCCCCAACCCAAAGGGTATGGCAGCCGCTTCGCCGGCGTTTTCAAGCACTGTCACTGAAAAAGAAGGACCGTAGCGCTCGCGCAGGAAACCCGCGAATGTAGCTGCAGAAACGGCACTGCCAAAGGCAAGCAGAGTCCAGGCCCCCATAGACATCGGACTCTTTGGTTTGAACACGCGCATCATGTCCAAAAAACGTTCGGGACGGCCGAGATCAGCAATCAGGAGGGCGGGCGAGACTAGAGCGCCGGCAGCGGCAATCAAGCGTGCATTGCGCGCGAGCTTGGGGTCAGCGCCAGTATAGTGAGCGATGGCGCTCACTACGGCCGCCGCGCCAGCTGTACCCCCAACGAAAAAGTAAACGGGAATCGCACGAGTCCATTGGGGTGGCTTCAGCAAGGGGATCCCGTAGTAGCCGGTCTCGACAGAGGCTTTGGGAAAGGGCGCTCCAGTGGGTCGCACTCCGGCCTGCTTCATCTGGCCGCGAGATTCTGCTTCCGTCCGAATCTCATACAGCCGGCGCTCGCGTCCGATCTCAGGTTGAGGCAGGCGACTTGGCTGGCTATTCATTGCCCATTCCTTGTGCCATCAGCTATGAACGCCAGCAGAGTTCCGCCCAACAAGATGCCCGCTGCCAGGGCGGCCGAAATCCAACCCTTCTTCAGATACACGGTCGGTGCCTGTGGGTTGGGAGGAAGATTGAATGTCCTCGGATCTCCGCGCACGATGAACATTGCGTGAGTACCTTGAACGCTGGTGTGAGTGGGATCATAGAATGTGGCATCGTCCATCCCGCGTTCCTGAAGCACACGTACTCGCTCACTCGCTTCAGCTCTGAGCTGGTTGATTTCACCGAACTTGATGGAATTAGTTGGACATGCCTTGGCGCAGGCAGGCTCGAGCCCAACTTTCTGACGGTCATAGCAGAAGGTGCATTTGAAAGCGCGCCCGTCCCCCTCATTTTTCGCAACAACCCCGAATGGGCACGCCACCACGCAGTAGGCACAGCCATTGCACACATCTGACTGAATGAGCACCCCGCCGAACTCGGTACGCACAATGGCCCCCGTAGGGCACGCCTCTAAACAGCCGGCTACTTCGCAGTGCTTACACACGTCCGAGGAAAAAACCCACGAACTCTGGCCTGCAGCATTCCCACCCAGCCCCGGCGTGGGCGGCTCCTCGACGAATTTAACGTGTCGCCACGTCAGGGCCCCGACCGCGCCTGTGTTATCGTAGGAGTAACCGCTCCAATCGAGGCCGTCGTCGCTTACCTCATTCCACTCTTTGCAGGCCACCTCACAGGCCTTGCAGCCGATACATAGAGTCGAATCCGTAAGGAATGCCGTGGTACTCATGCCACACGCTCCCGTACCAGAGGATTGTGAATCGCGTCATTGTTCCGCGGTCGGCGACCCGGCTTGATATCGCAGACCAGTGCTTTAGTTTCCATAATCCGAACATTTGGCTCTTCGCTGATAACAAGAAGATCGTTGACGACGTCGCCGGTCACCTGTCCCCTGTATCCCCAGTGATATGGCAGGCCGACCTGGTGTATGGTGCGACCGTCAATCTGCAACGGCCGGAGTCGAGCAGTGACCATTACTCGAGCTTCAATCATGGCGCGCGGCGTTGTTATGGTGGCGTACTCACCATGACGCAAGCCAAGCTCTGCCGCGAGCTCGGGAGACACTTCTGTGAACAATTCTGGTTGCAGTTCGGCGAGGTGGGACAGCGTGCGGGTCATGCCTCCGGCCGTATGGTGTTCGGTCAAGCGATACGTCGAAAGGATGTATGGATAGCGCGGGTCACCCGGAGAGCTCACGTAAGGGTTGTTGGGCCGCTCTTTTTTTTGCGCTGCGGGATTGTCTTGCTGCGCATAAAGCGGATTCTTGATCAATGATTCCAGGGGTTCATAGTGTGTTGGCAGTGGCCCATCTTTTAGGCCGCTCGCGACCCATATCCAGCCCACTCCATCAGGATGTAAAGTGAAGGGCCTTGCCCCGCCAAGCGCTTCCACACCGCGGCCTTCATGAACATCGGAAGGTTTGTCGGGTGGGGTCGTCTTCTCGTAATCGGGATTGTCGAGCCCCGTCCATTGCTTCTTCCCTTCGTCCCACCAAATGAGCTTTTTTCGCTCGCTCCAAGGTTTCCCGTCCGGGCGCGCTGAAGCCCGGTTGTAGATGATGCGGCAGTCGTTGGGCCATGCGAAACCCCAACCATGGCCGAGCTGATCTTTCGGGTTCCGTTCGTTTGCACGGTTATACCCTTCCTTCGGATAGACGCCGCAATAAATCCAGGCACCGCACGCCGTTGAACCGCTTTTTTTCAGTTCCTTCATGTGCTGGAGCTGCTTGCGATCAGCCACGGTGTAGCCGTTGATTTCTTTTAGTACTTCTTCGCAGTTGGGCTCAGCTATCGAACCCTCGACCGAGTAATTCCATGTCAAAGCACGAAGACCACTGTTCCGGGGACGAGAATCCTGCTTTGCTTTTTCTTTCAATCTTCGTCCTAGGTGATACATGAACCAGGTTTCGCTACGCGCATCGCCAGGGGGGGCCACGGCTTTCTCTCGGTATTGCAGCAATCTTTGCGTGTTGGTAAATGTGCCCTCTTTTTCCGCACTTCCGGCCGCTGGAAAAAGGAAAACCTCACTCCCAATCGCTTCTGAGGTCAATTCGCCACGTTGCACCTCGGGGGACGCATACCAGAAAGAGGCAGTCTCGGTCTCAACCATGTCGCGTACCACGAGCCATTTCAGCTTTGCCATGGCAGCTCGCTGCAGGCGGCCGTTTGAGGCGCCGACCGCGGGATTCTGGCCCATGACGAAGAGGCCCTCGAGCTTGCCATCCGCCATATCAAGCCAGTAGCCAAAGTGGGAGTGATCGCCGGTCACGCGCGGAAGCCAATCAAAACCCCAATCATTCAACTTGGTCGCGCCTTCGCCGTAGTACGCCTTCATGAGGCTGACGAAGTACTTCTCAAATGCTGACCACAACCCGGTACGCGAACGGTGTTTCTTGATGTATTCGCCGAAACTGTTGGAATCAGCCTCGAAAAAGGGCATGGGCAGATATCCAGGCAGGATGTCATAAAGGGTTGGAATATCTGTTGAACCCTGAATCGATGCGTGTCCACGCAAAGCCAGAATCCCTCCCCCAGGCCGACCGATGTTGCCAAGCAGCAACTGCAGAATGGCAGCGGAACGAATGATCTGCACGCCCTTTGAATGTTGCGTCCAACCAACGGCATAACAGATCGCACCGGTTTTTTCAGGGCCCGATGCCGAGGTAAACGCCTCTGCTATCTTGAGAAAAACGCCTTGCGGAATGCCACAAAAACGCTCGACGATTTCTGGTGTGTAACGCGAAAAATGTCGTTTCAGCACCTTGAACACACAGCTTGGATGTTGCAGACTGCGATCTTCCTCATACTTGCCAGCATCCTGCGCCTCACCCCCGCGGTCCTTCCCATGCCCTCCTCCAGCCACAGAGTGTCCGGGCATGGCTTCCTTATGGGCGCCTCTTTTGACCGGTGATCCCCGATACAGCCAGCTCTCCGGATCGTATTGCTTCTTTTCGGTATCCCATCCGGAGAAGAGGCCCTCGAGATCTTCGGTATCCTGAAAGTCTTCCCGCAATATCATCGGGGCATTGGTATAGTTCACGACATAGTCGTGGAACCATTTTTGGTTTTCGAGAACGTAATGAATCAGGCCACCGAGGAAAAGAATGTCGCTGCCGGCACGCAACGGCACCCAAACATCTGCCATTGCCGAAGTGCGCGTGAAACGCGGGTCAACATGGATGATCTTGGCGCCTTTTTCCCGGGCTTCTAGCACCCACTGGAAACCGACCGGGTGGTTCTCCGCCATGGACGATCCCATGATTAGGATGGCATCGGCGTTGGCAAGATCCTGTTGCGCAGTCGTGGCGCCCCCGCGTCCGAACGAAGTGCCCAGACCGGGCACAGTTGAGCTGTGTCAAATACGTGCCTGGTTGGATACACAGACCATCCCCAAGCCCGCGGTGAAGAGTTTTTTAATTAGGTAGTTCTCTTCATTGTCGAGGGTTGCGCCGCCGAGATGAGCAATCGCGGTCGTATGCATCACCGCGTTACCATCTTTCGTCTCCAGAAAGGTTCGTTCGCGAGTCTCCCACACGCGCTCGGCAACCATATCCATAGCAGTTTCGAGGTCGATCTCTTCCCAATGCCGCGAATGTGGCCGACGATACTTCACTGTTTTCAGGCGAGCGGGATGAGTGTGAAGTTCGTAAGTATCGGCACCTTTTGGGCACAGATGGCCGCGTGAAATCGGCGACTGAGGATCGCCTTCAATCGAGACCAGTTTTCCATCCTTGTGAAAAACCAGTTGCCCGCATCCCACTCCGCAATATGGACAAATCGAACGAGCCAGATCAGCGCCGTCGGTTTTTGGCCGAAGGTTCCGAGTGCGTTCGCTCATAGACTCAGATCCCGTACCATCCGTACCTGTTTGGATCTGACGAATCAACGGCCACCGGGAGAGTAACGTCTTGATCACGTGCGTCTGCCTATTCGAGTTGTTTGGAGGTAACTGTAAATCGGAAGGTTGTACATCAAAGAATCGCGACTTCAATTGTTCCTGCTGCTGATCAGGCGCGAATTGTCAAGGTGTGCGGCTGTCGAACTCACTCCGTAGTTGCCCCTAAGTCTCGACTTGGGTTGGTGCTGTGGTGTGGGTTCGGCGAAGCAGCCCCTCTCGAACCCATTCCGCGATCTCCTGGGTGACGTAGTGCGGTGGAATGATAGGGAAAATGGGCTTATCGGGTAGAGCATTCATGGCCACGGCCTTCCACGTGAGCTGCTTATCGGCTCGGTGCAGAATGATGCCATCGGCACGCTCGAGAAACTCTCGCGCAGATTCCTTGAAGTCCTCGATCCCTGTGTCAAGCACTGTGAGGTACAGGTCGGGGTGCAGCCAGCGGATCACGCTGTTGGATTCGATGATGGCATTTTTCGACCCCGCTATTCGGCGGCGGATTTCCGGCATGATCTCTCCCAGGCAGCCCTGGCGGGTGCGCACCCAGAGTGAGCAGACAGCACCAGCCGCGAGGAAACGGGAAGTATCACTATTGCCGCTCAGGTCGCGTTCCCTGCTGATCGGGAGGCAAGCGTCCTGGCTGGTATCACAGCGACAGGTTTTGCCGTTGGCCGAACAAATACCATGCCCAAACTGGGTTATCTTAAGCGCTGTCCAGGCAAACTCTGGAAGCGCCGCGATGATTCCTGCAACGACGCTAGTTTTACCGACGCTCCGCGAATTCCCGCCAATTACGACGACACTCACATTGTGCTCGGTTCTTTAATCGAAACTCTCACACTCAAAAGATCGATGCCCCATTCTTCGCAGCGCATGCCATCTTCCCGAAGAGGACGAGCGCTAGCCGTCAAGGGCATGGAACCGTATCTCTCCCTCGCAAACACTCGCTTTGATGCGTTCATCAACCATCCGTTCAACAGAACCTCGGCCATTTAGGAATTTGCTTTGATGCTTCCACAACGCCAACCTTTGTCGGGCTTTCCGCATCCAGAAAATGCTGATACTTGAACCGCCAATGAGCAAGAAAAATGGCAAGCACGCTTCGTTAGCAGACCCGTCCAATCTCGATCCGTTCGACTCTGACAAGAAGATGCTGCAGGTCGTAATTGAAACCCCAAAGGGGAGTCGAAACAAGTTTTCGTTCAATCCAAAGCAGCACATTTTTGAATTGAAGAAAGTTCTGCCAGCCGGGATGACATTCCCTTATGACTTCGGGTTCGTTCCCTCGACAAAAGCAGATGACGGAGACCCTATTGACGTACTGGTTCTAATGGATGAGCCGGCGGTTCCGGGCTGCGTCCTCACCTGCCGCGCCATCGGTGTCATCGAAGGCGAGCAAGGCGACAAAAAGGACAAGGAACGCAACGACAGGATCATCGCGGTTGAACAAGAAGCACATCGTTGGGCAGAGGTTAAAACAATCGATGACTTAGATGAGCAGTTCTGCCGCGAACTGGAAGAATTTTTTGTGAACTACCACAAGCTGACAGGCAAACGATATCGCGTGTTGGCTTTGAAAGGCCCGGGGCAGGTGAAAAAGCTAGTGAAATCAGGAAGGAGATGACCCAGAGCCTCATCCGGTTCGTCGTCGGTGGTCTTGTCGTCTCCGTATTCGCGTTGATAGGTGGTCTTCTCAAACCAAGAAGTTTCGCTGGTTTATTTGGTGCTGCGCCTTCGGTGGCGCTGGCGACGTTGGGACTCACGGTAGCGAAAGAAGGCCGTTCGTATGCAGCGATTGAAGCGCGCTCGATGATGGTGGGAGCAATAGCGCTCTTCACTTACGCTTCCTTTGTGAGTTGGATCCTGATGCACTACAAAGTCAAGGCACTCTGGGCGACGATCTGCTCTATACCCCTGTGGCTGTGCGTTGCGTTCGGTTTGTGGTACTGGTGGCTGGTGTAAGAATGCAAATTGCCGTCGATCTTTCTGCTCTCAAAAGAACAACGTGGCGCGAGTATGGGGTTCGATTTGTTGTGGGAGGATCGATTACCGCCATCGCAGGACTCATTGCCAAGGAATTCGGCGCGAGTGTGGGCGGTCTGTTCTTGGCATTTCCGGCGATCTTTCCAGCCAGCGCAACGCTAATAGAGAAGCACGAAAAGGAGAAGAAAGAAGAGCACGGACTGGAAGGAATTGACCGCGGTAAAGAGGCAGCGAGTGCGGATGCAGCCGGTTCCGCGTTGGGAAGTATCGGACTTCTCATTTTTGCAATATCGGTTTGGCGATTAATGCCCAAGCACAAGCCTTGGCTTGTGCTTGCCGGCGCGACACTACTCTGGTTGGTGGTTTCCGTACTGCTTTGGCGACTTCGAAAGCGACTCTAGCGTCAAAGAACCCAGAAGGAACCTCTCACGGGTTATCGCCTCACCGATTTTACAGGGCCGGGCGCCATGGCCCCCGGCCCCTCGAACAAGGAGATCGCAGTCGAATATTTCTCGATCGTTTCCTCCTCGCCAACCTTCCTCAGGCAGCGCGGGGCTGCCGCTCAGCGATGGGATTCACCGTCGTTTCTGCAATTTGTGTCAGCTTAGCATCCGCTGCTCGCTCTTCATTTAGGGTCTGCTGCAGTAAAGTTGCGGCTTCTGTCAATCCAAGCTGTTGTGCGAAAGAAACCAGCGATCCGTAAACGGCGATCTCGTAGTGCTCAATCTTATTGCCTCCCACGATAAGCGCAGCATCACGTAACTGAGAGGAATCAATATCGCCGACGATGTCCTTGGCAGAGCTCGTAAGCTCATCGAGTATGTCATTGCCTTTGCTGTCCGCTTTTGTTCCAAGTATCGAGAACACTCGTTCCAGCCGTGTGATATGACCTTGGGTTTCCGTGAGGTGCCGTTCGAAGGCGCTCCGCAACTCGGATGAGGTTGAAGACTCGACCATCGTGGGCAGGCCTTTCTTCACCAGCTTTTGCTCGCAATCGTACATATAGGAGAGTTCGATCGCGAAAAGATCGCGCAAATTATTAATCTTCATTTAGTTCTCCTTAGTCTCTGTAATTGTTGCTTTCTGTGCGTCCTCGTGCTGACATAGAAGTTATTTTTGAGATGATTTTTCGAGGCCCTCGGTAGCTCAAAGGCAGACTTTTGAAAAGGATAAGAAGCGATCAATCCCAGAGCAGCTGCAGCCATGATGTACGAGCTTCATTGCCACGAGGAGCGTCTGCAACTTTCAAGCCGCGGTTAACCAGGTCAACTCAATGCTCTTCAGATCTTCGACGCTGCCAATCGGAGCTCACTATGAGAAATGAAGCGTGTCGCTAAAGGAAACTGGGAGCCGGGTGATGCGCCTGCCCTCGGTAGCCCTGTCCTGGAGCCTGGAGGCCGTTGCTAAGGCGGGCACCATATCCATTATCGGGGTTTATGGAGAGGTTGACTCGTATCCGATTGGCAAGGCGATGGAGAAAAACCTGACGCTCACCATGGGCAACTGCAATCATCGGCGATACATTCCCCATTTGGTGGAACTGGTGCGTAATGGCACTTTCAACCCCGCTGAGATCCTCACGCAAAGAGAACCGATGACATCGGTGATCGATGCCTAAAAAGCGTTTGACAAGCGAGAGCCGGGTTGGGTAAAGGTCAAACTGGAACCACCCTCGGGGCAACAGGCTGCCGCATGAGCGGCCACTACGGTTTGGCTAGAATGCTCTCTTTTGTTGCTCCAGCCTGTGTCCATTCCTGAATTCTTGCGACCGCACGTCGATGTCGGCACATTCGATTCGTAAAATTGGCGATACCTGATCCGGACCGCCAAGATGCCTATATTTGATCAGGCGGCTAGCCGAATCAGGGCAAGCCCGGTTTCCTCGTCATGACTTCGGCGCAAATGGACCGGCATCTCCGACAAAATCATCTCCAGTGTCGGCCATACGCGACCGCCAAGAAAGTGGCCGCCGTGCGCCGTCCCATCGGCCTTACCGACCACCACATGTGCATGCAAACTTGGCCTGCCGTCCTTCTGCACAATGTTGCCTGTAAAGGTCAGAACTTCCACCTGCTCATTGATGGGTATCTTGCGATAGGCCTTTTGCTGTCGATCAAAAAAGCCCAAGGTAACTTCACTGAACGCTCCAATTGCACTCAAATGTGCGTCAGCAAACCGATTCGTACTGGCGAACTCCAGCAGAGCTTTCCGTACTTCATCCTGCTTCTCAAACACGATGGCATATGTCCGTAGACCATTTTGATCATGGAGAAGTTTTGCTTGCATTGAATACCTCCTTGTTCGGAAACGAATCTGCTTTGGGCAAGGGCCTTAGTCCCGAGACTTCACGATGACGGCATTCGGTCGGAAGTAGGCGTATACCTCGCTCCTTTTGGATGTATACCGCAGAGAAGAGTTTTTCTGCGCCTTTCTTAGCCGGTGGAAGGTTCCGATGTTTCGGTCCAGTTCGGAGCCGACGCCTATTCCCTGCCAATTGAGGCCTTTGTCACCCTCGGCACCCCGCTGTAACAGGCTGTGGGGCAGCTGGGAGCGCAACAGGTTCTCGCTTTGTGTGCGGAAAACCTAACCGTACTTTCCCTCAGAGGACGGAATCAAAAGAGCTCGATGCTCACTCTGGGCCCGGAGGGGGACGCGAGGCGAGCGCCACGTGCCCGCAGCTCTCGAATCAGGCAAGTCAGGGTCGTCGCCCCGCCATGACTGTTCGGGTGTGTGATCAGAATCACAGGCCTGTGTCACCAGAATCATGGGATAAGTCTCGCTCAACAGGTAAGTTCAACCTGCCGTAGAGAAAAACGCACCGGGGGCCCGACCTGAGGGGAGGATGAAATGCGCTTGCCTCGGCTTGCCTGTTTACGCTTCGCGTCTTGTGTGGCTACTGCTCTGGTCCTAACCTTTATCTCCTTGGCTTGGTCCCAAGGTACCGCCAAGCCAGCGAACGAGAAGATCGACAGCGCTAGCGCGAGTTCTTCTGACTACGTCGGCAGTGAAGTTTGCGTCACATGCCATGCCGACCAGCAGAAGAGCTTCGAACACACCATCATGGGCAATGCCATGATGGCCCATCCGAAGACTTCCCAAGAAAAACTTGGCTGTGAAGCGTGTCACGGGCCCGGAAAGGCCCACGTTGAGGCAGGCGGCGGGAAGGCCACGATCCCAATCCGTTTCACCAAAGATTCAAACACTCCAGTAGAAGAACGGAATGCTGCCTGTCTTTCATGCCATACCAAAGGCAACCAGATATTTTGGAATGGAAGCGCGCACGAGTCGCGTGCGATGGCTTGTGTAGATTGTCATCAGGTTCACTACGGCAGCGTTGCCGAACGATATGTGGCGTTGGCCAACCTGCCGGCAAAAGATCAGCGCTACGGCCAGCCTTTGACCGGACACGTTGGGACGAAGAATACGCAGCCAGAGCTGTGCCTGCGGTGTCATCAGATGAGAAGAGCCCAATTACAACGCTCCTCGCACATGCCCTATCGCGAGGGAAAAGTCACTTGCACTAGCTGCCACAATCCCCATGGGAGCCCCAATCCGTCTCAGCTCATCCAGTCTACGATCAATGAAAACTGTCTGAGTTGCCACACTGAGCGTCGGGGTCCGTTTCTTTGGGAGCATCCGCCAGTGATGGAGAATTGCGGAAATTGCCACGAGGCCCACGGTAGCAGCAATCCGCAACTGCTGAAAGTGCGCATGCCGCGAGTGTGCGACTCATGTCACGATTCAAGTCGCCACCCAACCCAGCCGCAGCCGTTGCAATCGATCAAGAACTTCAACCGTGGATGTACGAACTGCCATTCTCAAATTCACGGATCGAACCACCCTTCAGGTAATGCATTTTTGCGTTAGTGAGAATAGCAATGAAAACTGCAAAAGCGATCAATTTGATTTTCCTGCTCATTCTCGTGGCCATCCCGCTGCCCTTTTTTGGCCAAGACAACGGTACCGACGGTCACGAAAAGAGCTCCGAAGAAACCAAAAAGCCACAGGTCGGGATTGTGGAATTTGGCGTTCGGGGAACTTGGGGTGAAGTGTATGGGCGTCCAGACTTGCCGTTTACGCCGTTGCTGAAAACGTCGAAGTATGAAGAGTACCGCGATTTGCGCGATGGTTTTTTCGTCCCCCGAACGCGCTTGAATTGGGACAACGTAGCTTCAAGATATTTTGTGGATTTCCAGTCAGCGAAGGCGATCTATCGCGACCAGAGCTATTTGGCGACCTTTGGTGAGTGGAACCGGTTCAGGGTGCAGTTACGGTATGACGAAATTCCGCACACATACTCGGGTACTGCCCGCACCATCTATAGCGAGACCCGTCCCGGGGTCTTCCAGATTCCGCTGCTCACGCGGAATACTCTGCAGACTCTCGCAGCGACCGCTCCCACAAGTTTGCCGAGCACGATTCAGGGACAAATCGTTCCTGCCATGGCCTTCTATACTCCGGCAATTGAACGTCGTGCCGGTATGTTGTCTTTTCTTTACGATCTGACCCCGGACTGGAACATCCTGGCTTCCTATTCAGGCGAGCATCAATCGGGCCGGCGTGCGATGGGCCTGATCTTCAACTCCAGTCCGAGCGCCTCGTTAACGGGCGGTTACGGCGTGGAAGTTCCCGAACCAATCGACTATTTCACGCACAACATCAGGGTTCGGGCAGAGTATGCTCAGGCACGATGGGTAATCCAAGTCGGATATCTTGGGTCGTTGTTCCAGAACAACATCAAGAACATAATATTCGAAAATCCCTTCCGAACGACTGATTGCCTGGCTCCAAACGGATGCACCAGCGCGACCCAAGGTCCGGCGGCCGGGATGGTAGATCTCTATCCCCGCAATGGCGCGAACTACATCACCTTCGCCGGGTCATTCTTGCTATTGAGGCGCCTCCGGTTGCTCGCCAGCATAAACGCGGGTTGGCTGCGGCAGAACGATCCCTTCGTGCCGTACACCATGAATTCGGTACTGGAAGGGTTGACGTCTTCTTTGCCGGCTACGAGTTTAAATGGAGAAAAACAGACTCTTGCCATGAACTACAAGCTCATCGAGACGATTGGTAAAAGGTTCGAAATCAAGGCTGGTTATCGTCATTACGATTACAACAACAACACGCGCGTGCTTAGTTTCACCCCGGTCGAAGGAGATTCCGGGCTCCCCAGCGCGGACGAGAACACTCCATTTGGTTACAACAGGAAGAATGTCGAGGTCACAGGTAATTGGTATTTCGCGAAAAAGAGCACGGCAAAGATCGGCTATGAAGGCGAGATCATGGACCGCAGCAACCGCGACGTGGCACACTCGACCGAAAACGGGTTAGTGGCATCGGTAGATACGACTCCACGCAAGGATTTGACGCTCCGCTTAGCCTATCGATACTCTCTACGGGATCCTGAGCATTACGCGGACGACCAAGCCTCTACGGTTTCAGGGGGGATCACCAATGACTCGATTTTCAGCCGCCGCTTCGATGAGGCTGCTCGCCTGCGCCATCGCGGCGATATTCAACTGGAATACAGTCCGATGGACAGGCTGAGTTTCTCCGGGTTTGGAGGCACGACGCAAGACAACTACAATCGCAAAGGCGGAGTCAACAGTTTCAGTCCCCTGAACTTTATCCCAGGAACTATCTATCCTTACTTCCTATATGGAGTGTTAAAAGACCTTTCCTACAATGCCGGGTTCGATAGCGACGTCTCACTAAGCCACGACCTCACGTTCTTCGCCGAGTACTCATACGAACGCTATTACAAGGCAATGGCATCCAGATACCGTGTTCCGGGATCGAGTGCCACGCCGACGCCGCTCGACTGCAGCACCCCTAGCCAGGGTTGCGACAGCGCTAACAACGATTGGGGGAGCACGTCTCGCGACTGGGTGCACATCGTTTCCTTCGGGTTCGATACTCAAATGGGCAGGAAGGTTTCCTTTGATACCTACTATTCGTTGTCGGCTGCGAAAGGACATGTCAATAGCTATCCCTTGGGCGATCCGACGATCACGACGGGTCCCAACAAGTTCTTATTGACAGGAACCAACGCTGCTGTACCCTACCCTGAAACGGTCAGCCGAAACCACGAAGTTGTCGCGATTTTTAGATACAAACTGCGCCCCAATCTCACTCCAAAGATCGAGTACCGGTATCAGCAGTGGGACAATCGCGATTATCAGACCAGCGCCATGACCCCGTATATGGGCTGCGTGAGTCCGCTTCCACCGGCGGCCGTTGTACCGGGTTGTACCAGTCGGCTGCTGGGAACTCCAAGCCCGTTCTATCCATTTTTTGTAGTCGGCGATACCAGTGCTGCCAGATATTTGTTCATGGGTGTCGATCAGCCGTCGTATCGCGCTCACTATCTCGCAGGAACCCTGGAGTACAGCTTCTGAACCTAAGGAGCCATTTGACATCTTGGTGTTGTGCGGTAGGATGCGTGACACCAAACCAATAAGGAGGACAAGAGATGACTCTACTTCGTCCAGCAGCATCTGCCGTGGTCGCAATAAGTTTGAGCCTATTGGCGCTGCCCGCGGCCGCCCAAGACGCTGCTGCCACTTATAAGGCAAAATGTGCGATGTGTCACGGTGCTGACGGGAAAGGCGATACGCCAGCAGGAAAAAAAGTGGGCGTGCATGACTTCGCTTCCGATGAAGTCCAAAAACAATCGGACAATGATCTGGGCCAGATCATCTTTAAAGGCAAGAACAAGATGCCCGCCTACGAGAGCAAATTGAAACCTGAGGAAGTTAAGGATCTGATCGCTTACATTCGAAAGCTTGGGAAATCGCATTAACGGCTGATCCGAATGATTAATCCAACCACCCTGACGGTCGGTGTCTTTATCGTGAGCATAGTTTTGGTTGCGGGAATTATTCTGCGACCGGAGATGACGGTAGCGCGTACGGGCAAAATTATGGCCTTCATCGCCTTATTTCTTTTGCCGATCATCGCGGATAGTCTAGGACTCTCTGTACACTTCGAGAAGTCTAAACAAACTTCCTTTTGCTTGTCGTGCCATGTGATGCAGCCTTACGGAAAAACTCTTTACGTCGACGATAAGCATTATGTCGCAGCGGCCCACTTTCAAAATCATCGTATTCCGGTCGAGGAGGCCTGCTATACGTGCCATACCGACTACGTGCTTTATGGCGGAGTCCGCGCCAAACTGCGTGGAATACGACACGTTTATGTTCAATATCTCGGACATGTTCCGTCGCCGGAAAATATCCACCTCTATAGTGCATACAACAACCGTGAATGTTTGCACTGCCACCTAGGCGCTCGGTCCTTTGAGGAAGAGCCAACCCATAGCGCTATGCACGACGATTTGGTCGCGAACCAAATATCGTGCTTAACGGGCGGGTGCCACGATACCGTGCACAATGTAGGCGACCTGGCAAAACAGAAGTTCTGGAAGGAAGATCACTGATGTCTACCCAGCCTAAGATGCAGCGACGATTGAGAATTGCCGGAATGCTAACCGGCCTGGGGCTACTGGTGCAGCTGTCGACGTTCTTCGGGATTCACGCTAGCGCGTTTATGGCATTCGCGATCATTGGCGTGCCCCTTACCTTTGCCGGGTGTACGTTGTTTTTGTATTCCCTTGTATCGAACCCGAAATGATCGCCCCGGCCTGGGGGCCAACTATCTGCACCATCACACCTTGGACTCACGGCAAATCCTGCAGGACGGGGAGCTTGATACCGAAGGAAAGTTCTTTCACCTGGTCATTGAAGCTGCCGCCTGCCTCTAAGCTGTGATTTCAATCACAAACGGTTGTGGCACCGGTCATGGCCGGAGTCTTCTCATGAATCGACAATCAGTCCATGGATTCAGAGGAGATCGCCATGATGACACTCTACAGACTGGTTCGCCTTATCGAAACCCATTCCAATGAACTGGCTTCTAGCCTCTTAAATCGCGTACATAGCTCCGAGACAACTCCCGACTACTACCTTGTCGCTGATAAAGACCTGAGGGAGCGCGTCTATGAGATCTATCGCCATCTGGGCGATTGGCTCATGAGCAGGGACGAGTTCGATCTCGAGCAGCGATATGAGAAGATCGGGGCGCGTCGGGCTAACCAAAGCATTCCTTTCAGTCAGGTGGCCTCGGCGATCATCCTCACGAAAAACAACCTTTGGGAATTTCTTAAACTGCATTCCGAAATGGAGCGACCAGTCGAGGCTTTTGGCGAGCTGGAAATGCTCCAACTACTTGATCTCTTCTTTGATCGCGCCGTCTACTTCGCTGCCGTCGGATATGAGAAGGCCGGCGCCGAGATGCGGGTCGAAAGCGAGAGAGCGACTGCCTGACGGATGGACGATGAACTGGGGAACAGAATGCTGAGAGATGCTGATCAGAGCCGGCCATGGGCTGAGGTACGTCGAATCGAGATGCGCCTGTACATCCGATGGATGCCTGAGGCGGAAAGCCTACTTGAGGCACTCACGCGATGAACTCGGGCCCTACGCGACGTAGAAATCTTTCGCATGAGGGCGCTAAGCGGCTCTGCTAACGGAAAGAAAAATGAAAAACAATGTACGTGAAATCCGTTGTTTCGATTACGTGAATCAACCGTATGGGCGCGTTCGCGATGTGTTCCGCCGCGATGCAACGTCTGAGTTTCGGGCAGCGACGAATTCTGCTGTGTTGCGAGCACAATCCGTTGCCGCCGCGTTGCATGTCGATGTCGGCGGCATTGGCATTAAGGCTGACATTGAGGTGCGGGTCACCGACGTTGAAGAGAAGATTGAAGCAAATTCTTCACCAAGCACCCGTCTACAGCTGGAATGGAAGGCCGCAACCATGCCCGGCCTGTTTCCCGTCATGAACGCGGAGCTTTCGGTATACCCGCTCACCGCGACCGAGACGCAGTTGGATTTCTTGGGCCACTATGAGCCACCTTTTGGCGTGGTCGGGAAGGCCATGAATGCGGTTGCCTGTTATCGCATCGCCGAGGTCTCGGTGCATCAGTTTGTCGTCGAGGTCGCTGAGCACCTCAGACAAACGCTCGCGCAGACGGCGACCGGCAAAATTCCATCCAGCAACTCTTGAACCTGCAATAATGAAATGGACGTCGCAGTGCAAAAGGAAGTAAATGACTGACCGGTCCTCGATCATCGCAAGGCCTGCGAGCCACGTGCGATCGGAAAAGCCCCAGCCCCTAATTCTAGAGCGGATCAAGTCTTTCCCACCCGTTTACTTTTCGATGGTCATGGCGACGGGAATTGTCTCTATTGCGAGTCATTTAGAAGGCATTTCTATCTTTCCTGTTTCGCTGCTATGGCTAAATGCGACTCTGTATGGAGTCTTCTGCCTCTTTCTGATCGCCCGAATAGCATCGGGTCCCGCACGCCTCCTCTACGAGCTTACGGATTTCAAGCTTGGACCGGGATTCTTTACCATTATCGCGGGGACGAGCGTTCTGGCGCGACAACTTGTCATTATTCACGCCAATCTGCACATTGCAGAGATCATGCTAGCGTTCGCAGTTCCGCTGTGGGGCTGTTTCATTTATGTGATCTTTACAGCATTTACGGTGAAGGAGAACAAACCGACCCTTAGCGACGGCATCCATGGCGGATGGCTACTCTCGGTCGTGGCGACACAAGCTGTTTCGGTCTTAGCCACGTTGGTTGCGCGTTCCGCTTCGGAACATCAACAGCATTTGCTTTTTCTGGCCTTGGCACTCTGGCTTTGTGGCGGGATGCTTTACATCTGGATCATCTCACTTATTTTCTATCGCTATACTTTCTTTCCGCTCGCTCCTTCTGACTTAATGCCTCCATACTGGATCAACATGGGAGCGATGGCCATATCGACCCTCGCAGGGGCCTCGCTCATCCAGAGCGCATCAAATGCGAGCTTTTTGGGAGACATTCTGCCCTTCTTGAAGGGCTTCACTCTGTTCTTTTGGGCAACCGCAACATGGTGGATTCCGATGCTTGTAATCTTGGGTTTTTGGCGTCATGTCTACAAACGATTCCCGCTCAAGTACGACCGATTGTATTGGGGAGCAGTATTCCCGTTAGGTATGTACAGCGTGTGCACTCGTCAACTCTGCGACACATTTCATCTGCCTTTTCTGCTTTGGTTGCCGCATGTGTTCGTGTGGATCGCACTCGCCGCCTGGTCCCTAACCTTCTTGGGCCTGGCCACAACCGGACTCAGCGAAGTTCTTCGCTTGCGGGGTTCGGGAAACCCGCTCAGCGCGTCGTCAGGAACCTAACATGGCTACTTCGACCAACCGAACACCCCTGCTCTCAAAGGCGTCGCATCCAAGTAGCGATGTAACGAGAGCCACGTTCTGGGGATTGGCAATCGCCACGACATTAATTGTGTTGATCTACTTCGGCAGCAATCGCTTTCGGCACTTCGATGCCGCACTGATCCCATACACTGGCGCAACCGTTTTTACCGCCTTTGGCATTGGGTACCGCTATGCCATGTGGCTGCGACGTCCACCGACACGGAAGTATTGGTTCCGTGGGTGGCAGCTCTTCCTTCGTCCGCAAAAACTAATTGCAAACGTTGGCCGCTTGATTCAGCTATTTGCGGCTGACTTTTTTGCCCAGCGCTTCATTGAGAAGCGCTCGCATCTGCGATGGGCGGCCCATTGGTTGATCGCGTGGGGCTGCATTCTCGCCGCCGCCATTACGTTTCCTCTGTCGTTTGGATGGATTCACTTTGAAAGCGCCGCCATGGATCAAAACATCTATCGTGCGTTTGTGTTCGGCGTACAGGTGGCTCAGTTTCGCCTTGGAACGGTTACGGCAGCGCTCAGCTTCAACGTACTCGATATCTCCGCGGTAATGGTGCTCGTTGGGGTTGCACTGGCGCTCTTTCGCCGGGCTCGAGATCGAGGAGCCATGGCCGTCCAGCAGTTTGCCCAGGACATGATGCCCCTGCTGCTTCTCTTTGCGATTTCTATTACTGGGTTATTCCTCACAGCTTCGACTCACCTGCTGCGTGGATTGAACTACGGCTTTCTTTCAATGTTGCATGCTGTGACCGTAATTTTCACTCTGCTCTATTTGCCGTTTGGAAAGTTCTTCCACATATTCCAACGCCCGGCGCAGATCGGAGTGCAGTTTTACAAAGATGTAGGTGCTCGCGGCCCACAGACGAAGTGCTTACGCTGCCGCCAGGAATTCGCTTCGCAAATGCACGTAGATGATTTGAAAGAAGTAGAACGTGCCCTGCAAATTCGATACGAATTGCCCAATGGAGCTCATTATCAGGACGTCTGTCCGGCATGCCGCCGTAAATCGCTTGCTTTAGCCCAGGACGGGAAGTGGCGTGAACACGGCGGACGTGTCGCTGCAGACGCAGTTTCTATATGGCCAAATTACCTGTAGACGTCGTTGTTCTTGTTGATCAATTCGGTCCGAGGCTGAATCGCATTCCGGCGACTGGGTGGAATGCAGATATCGAACCGGATCGCCTGGTAAAGACTCATTGCTGCTTTTGCGGACAGCAGTGCGGTATTCAACTGAAAGTCAAAGGCAACCGGGTGATTGGCTTTGAGCCGTGGGAAGACTTTCCTTTCAATCAAGGCCGGCTCTGCCCCAAGGGCGTGAAACGATACATGCAGGATGAACATCCTGACCGGCTCAAGTCCCCGCTCATGCGAAAAGAAGGAACCGGCTTTGTTCCGGTCTCCTGGGAAGAGGCGATGGACAAGGTCGCGAGCGAGATTTGCCGCATCCAGCAGACCTTCGGGAATGACGCTTTCGCACTCATCGGCGGAGCCTCGCTCACCAACGAGAAGGCATACCTGATGGGTAAGTTTGCCCGCGTTGCCGTACGCACAGCGAACATTGACTACAACGGACGCCTCTGCATGGTGTCGGCGGGCGTAGCTTCGAAGAAGGTTTTTGGCCTGGACCGCTCAGCCAATCCGTGGAGCGACATTCCCAAAGCCAAGGTGATTCTTGCTGCCGGCTCGAACGTGGCGGAATGCTCACCTATCACCACTCATTACTTCTGGCAGGCACGAGAGAATGGAGCCAAGATCATCATCCTCGATCCCCGCATGACGCCCATCGCGCGCAACGCCGATCTTTACATTCCGGTGAGATCGGGAGGAGACATTGGGGTCTTCAACGGAATGTTAAACGTGATGATTGAGCGCGGCTGGATTGATCGAGCGTTTCTGGCCCAGCATACGACGGGCTGGGAACAAGTCGAGGAGATCGTCCGCACATACACACCCGAGTACGCGTCCAAGGTTGCAGGCGTGCCTGCCAGCATGATCGTTCGGGCGGCAGAAATCTGGGGACCTGCAGAGACGAGCTTTCTGTTGCATGCTCGCGGCCTGGAACATCACTCCAAAGGCGTGCAGAACTGCATGGCGGCGATGAATCTCGTTCTGGCAACGGGCCGTATTGGACGTGAAGGCTGCGGCTACGCCATGATCACCGGCCAAGGCAATGGTCAAGGCGGACGCGAGCATGGACAAAAATGCGATCAACTTCCCGGCGGACGAGACATCGAGAACCCCGAGCACCGCAAATACGTTGCGGGGATCTGGGGAGTTCCTGAAGAGAGTATTCCGAAAAAGGGTTTAACGTTTGTCCCCATTTTGGAGGCGATCCATGCCGGCAAGATCAAGGGCATGCTCTCGATCTGTTGCAATCCAATGGTGTCCTTGCCAAATACTTCCTGGGTGCGGGAAGCGCTGGAGAAACTCGAGTTCTACTGCACCATCGATTTCTTCCTCTCGGAAGCTGGACGCTATGCCGATGTGGTTTTAGCCGGATCGTTGATGGAAGAAGATGAAGGCACCACGACCAACGTGGAGGGACGGGTAATCCATCATCGGAAAGCCGTCGATCCTCCGGCGGATGCCCTAGTAGATTGGAAGATCATTTGCGATCTCGCCGCGAGGCTCGGGGCCGGGGACAAGTTTTCCTACAACTCACCCGCACAGATCTTCGAGGAGCTACGAGTCGCCTCGAAGGGTGGCCCGAACGACTATTACGGAATCACCTGGGAACGCATCGATCACGAGCAGGGCGTCTTCTGGCCGTGTCCATCGCTCGACCATCCTGGGACGCCACGCCTCTACGAAGGCGGCAGGTTTGCACATCCAGACGGCAAGGCGCATATGCAACCGGTCGAATGGCGTCCCGCGGCTGAAGAGCCGGACGTCGATTATCCGGTCATTCTGACCACAGGCAGGGTGGTCTCGCAGTATCTGTCGGGCTCGCAGACGAGGCGCATCGGCGCTCTCGTCGATCAGTACCCGCAACCTTTATGCGAGATTCATCCGCTTCTGGCTAAAAGGTTCGGCATCAATGAGGGCGATTTTGTGAAAGTGGAGAGCCGCCGCGGTTCCGTAATCGTGCGTGCGGCGGTGGTTAAGACGATCCGTCCCGACACAGTCTTTGTGCCCTACCACTGGCCCTTGGAACGTGCCGCAAACAACATGACTGTGCGTGATATCGATCCTATGTCGAACATTCCTGAATACAAGATCTGTGCAGTCCGGGTGAGCAAAGCTCCTGAGCCAGAGGACTCCATTTCAGAACTCGAGGTACAAGCCGGGGGGATCCGGTGAACGCCATGGAGTTTTTCATCGACTACTCGCGCTGTATTGGATGCAAGGCCTGTGTCCAAGCCTGCGAGGAATGCGACACCCATCGCGGAGTCTCCATGATTCATTTGGAAACGATCATGCGTGCAGATAGTGTGCAGACTGCTCCACAGGTATGTATGCATTGTGAGGAGCCGATATGTGCACAAGTCTGTCCCGCCGACGCGATCAAAAAGACCCCGGATGGAATCGTGCAGAGTTCATTGAAGCCTCGTTGCATCGGCTGCTCGAATTGCGTGCTCGCATGTCCATTCGGCGTGCCTAAATATCGCGTCGAAATTAATCAGATGATGAAGTGCGACATGTGCTACGACCGCACCAGTATTGGCAAGCGTCCGATGTGTGCGACGGTCTGCCCCTCAGGAGCCCTAACATACACCACGCGTGAAGACATCGAGCGCACGCGCCAGGGACTTGCCATTCGAAACTGGCAATTCGGAGACGAAGCTGTTCGAACCAAAGTGAATGTCCTTGTCCCGCGCAGCGTTGAGCGCATCGACGTGGGGGTCGAGCAGCTAGGAGTCACACACACTGACCGGTACGATGTGGCCGCGTTGCTCGCAGGAGACTGAAATGGTCGAAGACGAGAAGTGCAAAGAATGCGCTGGATGCCAAAAGCAGACGCGCTGGCGTGAGGATTTCCCCATTCCATGGGAAAAGGATGAATACGTCAGCAGGCGCGAGATGGTGAAGTTTCTGAGCCTCGGATCGTTGCTCATCGCTGGAGCGAATTTGATTGCCGCTGCGGTGCCACGTGTTCGGCGCAGCGACAAGTTCCCGCGCATTCGAATTGCCGCTGCGCACGACATTCCCGCAACCGGTTCCCTGCTGTTTCGTTACCCGACTGCGGAGGATCCCTGCATTCTCATTCGTGATCGTGCCGGGAAAGCACTAGCTTACTCGCAAGTATGCACACATTTATCATGTTCGGTTGTGCACAGGCCCGAAGAAAACACGCTTTTTTGCCCGTGCCATCATGGCTATTTTTCTGTGGAAGAGGGTAGGCCTAAAGGAGGACCACCCACCCGCCCCTTACCGCAAATCAAATTGGAACAGATCGGTGACGATCTGTTCGCGGTGGGAGTCAAAGTATGACCCGACAGGAGCAAGGAACGGTGCTTTTCTCCGCCCTCCTGGCCCTAGTGGGCGTCGGGGTGGTGGTACAGCTTTGGTTGTTATCTGCCAGTGTCGATGCGATTTTCCGTGATGACACAGTTACACCATTGCATGCGGCCATAGGCTCGGTGCTGCTGTTCCTAATCAACGCTGCCCTTCTCTTGTATCTGTTTGCTTTTGACGCACGAACCCGTCGGTCGTGAGCGCAGCCGAGGCAGCTCACGGTTGGATATGCCGGCTTAGTAGAGTTCGACCTTTCCCCATCAGCTACTTGAAGTAAGGTACGCGTTCAGTTGAACGTACGCCTGAGCGGCCTGCATCCAGCCCGCTGCTGCTCGACTGCGTTGAGAAAACCGGCGTCGCCGTACATGCGTTAGCGGACATCCCCCTTCGAGCACCGAGCTCCAGTGGCTTCCAGTCCGGACCGCGTGCTGACCGCGCTAGTGCCAGCACCACGCCGATAAATTTCACGCCCTGCGCCATCACCTCATCATCATCAGAACACTACCACTCCCTGGGTAGCGGGCTCCGGGTCAGTTCGGAAATTCTTGCGTATCAGGGATTCGCTGTTTGGGCCTGGTCTTGGCTACCTGTATCCGCGGTTACCGAGATGGCTGCAGTTACGATCTTCGCTATGAATCTCATACTCACATTCCTCAGTGACCCGCCAGAGACTCGACATTGAGCGGAGTCTTAACGATGCCTTTCATGGCCTGGCCGACGGGCTGAAAGCAAGGAAACACACAAAATCAGTTTGCAGGGGCTCCGATCAACGGGGATGTCCGCAAGCCACCGATAGACCTCCCGACGGAGGCTTACAAGCAAATGATGAGCAATGGCGTGCGAATGCACTTAGAGATTGACATTCCCCAGGGAGACTACCTCTTGCGCACTGGTATCTATGATCTCCGATCAGGCAATGCGGGGACACTCGGAATTCCACTGCTAATGCTGAATACAGGGAAGAAAAACTGACGGCGCGCGTCCCCTAGCTAACGCAGTTCTAACAATTGTTTCGATTTCCGTCGGAGGTAGCGTCCGACAACGCGACATCTCCGACGAACACGCAATGGTAGGGGCACGGCTGGCATGCGAAACAGGTAGTACGTGCACTCAACGACATTCAAAATTAGTGGCGTCCTCAATGTCGCCCTGTCCCTTGTACTGCCCGTGTTTGGGATACGGGCACAACGGGCGGCTGCGGCGTGGAAATGCCTTCCCGGTCACGAGAACTGATTGAGGCACGTTTCCCTTCTCGACCCAGTTTGTTATCGCTTGCAAGAAATCGAACTGATCAAGTCCCGGGCCACCGCCGCAGTGCCCCATTCCAGGGATAAAGTAGAACTGGCCCCACTTTGACACTGCTTCAAGTCCACCGTTCGCGTCCACCATGTCCTTGTAGTAATCAAACGTGTCGAGCGGTGAGAACCACGGATCGCTGTCGCCATGATAGAAGATCAGCTTTCCACCATGTGCAGAGAAAGTCGTAAGATTGGTGGATGTCGAATCGGTCAACGGCTGAATATCGGTAAGAGCTTCCTTTTCGACATCAACGTCCATCGCCGTCGTGGCAGGCCCGAAAACTCCTGGACCTGGCGAGAGAATTCCACGGATGGGAGCGCTCGCCGTAATGCCAGTGTCGTAAAGGAAGCCGGGATAGACTTGGACTCCCGTCGCGGTCTTAGGCCCCCCCATGGCCTTCTTGATCGCGGCAACTTTCTCTCGAGCCAGGCATGATTCGCTCTTCCCTTCTTTGCACGTCAGTTCTGAGGGATCGAAATCGCAACCAAGAGGGTCGGAGATTATGCCGTCCGCCACTCCATCTTTGGCGTCACACTTGTTAATCAGAGCGTCTATGATCAGTTTGCGATCGCGGTCGTTGATCGACTGCGTAATAATGGGCTTTCCATCTGAATCTTTCGGCGCGACCTGGTTGAACGCAACCGGAATCCATTTACCGATGGCGAGATTCGAAAGACCGGTGCGCATGGCTGGATCACCAACAATGATGCCGTCGAAAGCCGTCGGGTAGCGCTGAGAAAGGATCATGCCTTCGCGACCACCGGTTGAACAGCCGGCGAAATACGAAAACATTGCCGGCTTTCCGTAGTGCTCCGCGATGAGTTGTTTGGCAAGCGTTGCGACTTCGGCGTTGGCGAGATAAGCGAAGTCAAGGTAGGCCTGTTGATCTTTCATGAAAGCGAAATCAAATCCGGAATGATGGCTCCTATGCCCGGTGTCAGTGCTGATCACAGCGAATCCACGCATGAGAGCGGGCGTGTCTCCAGCGGCACTCAAGCCAAGTGGAGCCATGACGACGCCATTGCTGCCGGCTCCGCCTTGCATGAGGAAATCACCATTCCATCTGTCAGGCATGGCGAGAACGAAGGTGATTCCGAATTCTTCGCTGGCAAGTCCCGTGCGACGATTCATAACGCCTTCGATTCGGCAGTACGCAGGCAAAGGCGCGCTGTGACCTGGTCCCCATGGATTCGGTTCGGTGGTTCCCGCCGCAACGGCTGTCGCTTTGGTGATTTGGACGTTTGAGGCTTTGAAATTCAGCAACCTCGCGCACGGGTTCGAGTGTTGGGCACATGCGTAACCAGCCGTTAGAACTGCGAAAATCATCCCTGGTAGGAATTGCACACGCATATTGCCTCGCTTTCTTTACGGAGTCCCGAGTTCTCACCCTTAAATCGATACTGCGCTTGATCAGAACGGTTTTTATTCCGGCAGCATCACTTGCCCTTTAATTTCAAAGTTCCCGCTGGCCGATGGAACGCCGGTTCCGGGCTGTCCTCCGCCGATTGATAGCGCATACTTGCCTTGCGCCACGATGATGTCTCCAGTTTCAGTCACCATGCTTAAATCGCGAGGATTCAAGTGAAACTCGACCTTCTCGCTAGCGCCTGGTTCGAGATGGATTCGCTGGAATCCACGTAGCGCGCGGACGGGAGCGCCGGGAATATCGGGGAACTTCAAATAGAGCTGCACAACCTCATCACCGGCAACCTTGCCGGTGTTCGTCACCGTAACCGATGAATCCAGTGGATCGCCGGCGCTGAGCGGAGTCTCGGGCAGTGAAATATTCCCGTAACTGAACGTGGTGTAACTTAGGCCGTATCCGAAAGGCCAAAGCGGCTCGCCTTCAAAGTAGCGGTACGTTCGACCTTTCATCGAGTAGTCTTCGAAGTGTGGCAGTTGGTGTACGTCCTTGTAAAATGTGACAGGCAAGCGGCCCGCTGGATCATTCTTGCCGCTCAGAGTCTCGGCAATTGCAGCGCCGCCTTCCTCGCCCGAGTACCAAGCTTCGACAATTGCGTTGGCATGTGCCTTTTCCCAGTTCACGCCGAGAGCGCTGCCATTCATCAACACGACAACAAGCGGCTTGCCACTTGCAGCTACCGCTTGAATGAGGTCCTCTTCTGGTTTCGGCATGTCCAGGCTAGTGCGATCTCCGCCGGAAAATCCAGGCTGATCGACGGGCATTTCCTCGCCTTCGAGGCGGCTGGTGATTCCGACCACCGCGACAACCGCGTCCGCATTCTTTACCGCGGCTATAGCTGCAGGGTCGGGAGCGTTATTGACCGGAGCCCAGATGAGCTGTGCCTCGTGTTTCCCTTCGCCAAAACGGGAATACCTCACTTCTAATTTTGCGGCATGCCCTTTCTCGAGATGGACCTGGCCCATATGGGTCTGGTTGCCCCATCCCTGCGCCACCGGCTTGTCGTCCACTGAGACGCCGGCAAAACCGTCCGCCTTAATGCCAAGCAGATAATCGCCGGTAATGGTGGCATGGAGAAGGCCCGTCCACCGCACGGCGAGAGTTTTCGTCGCCTTTGCTTCTTCAGGAAGCTCGGCGTCGGTCAATTTAACCCCGGATTCAACCCGAGAGACGAGTGTAGTAGGTGTGGCCTCAAAACTTGGGCGCGAGCTATATTCGGCATTTAGGCCGGGCTTGCCATCCGGAGTGGTGAGCGCGGAGGCCGGGACCGGATCTCCCTGATGCGAGAGGAACTGGGTTCCAGGCACGTACGTGATCTTTACTGCTGGGAACTCCGCTTTCATTCCCTCAAGCACACTGACCGTGTGTGTCGGTGTGCCGTTGTAATTGCCCAGCAGGACCGCCGTCTGCTCCGCCAACGGCCCAATGACGGCGATGTGCTTGACCGACTTCAGTGGCAGCACACCATCGTTCTTTAACAGCACCATCGATTCATTCGCCATTCGTCGCGCCAGTGCGCGGTGCGCTGCGCTGTCAAGCTCGCTTTTTTCAATCTTGCTGTAGGGCACCATCTCCGGCGGGTCAAACATCCCGAGCCTGATACGCGCGGTAAACAATCGAACGAGCGCAGTATCAATCGCGCTCTCGGGAAGATACCCCTGCTGCACTGCCTCGACATACGGTTTGTAGTCGTGATCATCGGTAACTTTGCCCGGACCGTCGATACATTCATTGTCCATGCCGCGTTGCAGCGAGACAGCCGATGCCTGGGGCTGAGTGGGACGATAGTGGTGATCCCTGAAGATATTGCGAACCGCATCGCAGTCCGAGACTACATATCCCTCGAAATGCCAAGCCCCACGAAGCGAGTGCTGCAAGAGAAATTCGCTGGCGCAAGCTGGCTGGCCGTTCACGGCGTTGTAGGCGCACATTACAGAGTCCGCGTGGCCTTCGACGACCGCGGCGCGAAATGCGGGGGTGTACGTGTCAAGCTCGTCGTGTTTGCTGACGTCCACGTCAGCGAAGTGACGCGTGGGCTCAGGCCCGCTATGTACCGCAAAATGCTTGGGCGTAGCGATCACGCGATAATAATGAGGATCGTCTCCCTGCATCCCGGTGACGAATGCCACGGCCATGCGCCCGCTCAGGAAAGGATCTTCTCCGTAGGTCTCTTGACCGCGGCCCCAGCGCGGGTCGCGGAAGATATTGACGTTGGGTGCCCAGAAATCCAGGCCGCGGAAAAAACCTGAGTTTCCATCCTGTAGAGCTTGAACATGGACAATGCGACCTTCTGTGCCAATTGCTGTCGCCATCTCATGGATGCGAGGCGTATCGAATGTTGCCGCAAGACCGATGGGCTCGGGAAATTCGGTTGTGCCATCGGCGACGACGCCGTGCAGGGCCTCGCTCCACCAATCGTAGGCGGGAATATTGAGCCGCGTAATTGCCCGAGCCTGATTCACGAGCTGCGAGGCTTTTTCCTCAAGTGTCATGCGGTGCACCAGGTCTGCAGCTCGCTCCTGGGGTGACAACTTGGTGTTCCTGTAAGGAAGATTGGTATCGTCCTGCCCAGCTGCGACACCGATGAACAGAATGCAAAGCACTAAGGCTGCGAGTGTGAGTTTCCTTAAGCGACCCATCTCTTCTCCCCGTGTCAAGAATTGCCTAACGACAATCTGCTTCAAAACAGAGGTTCTTGCTAAAGAATGGCAACACGTAATTCTGAAAACGATCGGCCACTCTACTGGTGTGAGTACCGGAATATGTTTCGAAGCTGTTCTGGATTCCATACTTGTCCAGAACGTCGTGCAACCTGCCGGCATCGACCTTTAGACCATCTTGGTCGCCCACATCAATGGCGATCGCTCGATATTGACGGAGATTGCCGACGTATTGATCGATGAAAGCCAAGGGCGCATTCGCCGCCCATTTCGCGAGAACATCAGGCTGTGGTTGGCCGTCTTTTGTCGGGAGATCAAGATAAAGCGGCGGGTTCTTCGGATCGGGCGACCATGCTGCCGCGCTGGCAAGCATGGCGCGAGGAAAGAACGGCAGCTTTGCCGAATCCTCCGGCGCCTTCACCGCCTCCAACGCTTTGTCCAGTTCGGGATTAGCCGATCCACCCTGTCGTGGTGCTAAGCAACAAGGGCTCATGATGTAAAGCGCCCCGAAAACATCCACGTGCTTCATGCCGATGCGTGTTGCGCCGTAGCCTCCCATGGAGTGGCCAACCAGGCCGCGGCCCGCGCGCCCGGGAATGGTCCGATAATGGGCGTCGATGTAAGCAACCAGATCGTGTGAAATGAAGCGCTCGAAATCTCCGGTGGTAACTGAGCTTGAATACATCGAACCGTTGTGCAGTGTTTTAGAGTCGGGCAGGACAACGATCATCTCTTTCGCGCCTAGAGCAAAGGCGCCTTCGATGGCCTGCGGAACATGAATTTCGTGCGTCCACTGCTCGGCTCCGATCGAGTAGCCGTGCAAGGCGTAAACGACCGGATAGCGTCGCGACTTTTCTTTGGAATAACTTGGCGGCAAAAATACAAACACATCGCGATCGACGGCATCGCCTTCCAAATTACCCTCCAATGCCGCTCCATGAACCTTGATATGCTCCGCCGCAACCGGCTTCGCACCGGGAACAGCGGGAGGTATGTCGGTCTGCAGTTGGGCCAAAAGTAAAGGACCCAAGGCAAGAGTTGATGTGAGGGTCGCTACACGAGCGAATGTCATGGTAGGCAAGGCACGTCCTCCTGGGGTTCGTTCTCAGCTAATTTCCAGCTACTGCATTGGGAACGAGTAGATACTCACGCTAATCGGTGCAACCGAGAGCGTCCGCGTGTTATCGATCGGCATTTCTTTCACCCCGACCTGCGGTTCTCCTGCAGCCTTATTGGCAGAATCGAGACCTCTCCCGGTCAACTGCCAAACTTTCGCTCCGCTGGCGAGCCTACCGCCAACAACGTTTAGATCGAATTGCTGTGGTGTTTCAGTCGCATTCACCACGGCAAGGTTGAGCAATTTGTGATCGGGCGTCAGCGCCGCAAACATATCGAACGGATACGTGGGGCTGCCTGAGTTTGTCTCAGGCTGATCGCCGCCGACAGGATATTTCGGCGGCGGTTGTGGCGAGTTACCCGAAAGGTCCACCGGTACAGACCCGGGCTTGAAGAGGGTACTGTAGAGCTTGAAAACAAGCCCTGTTGTGTTCAGCGTTGCAGCCGTTGGCGTGTAATCGAGTGTCGAAACGCCCATGGTATGCGCCGACATCGTGAGAAAGTTGGTGTGCCGGAGCATCTCGTTGAAGATCATGCCGTAGGCGAGGGCGAGTTTTAGGTCAGGGGTACGATTGAAGTTGCCGCCAAAGTAGGCATACTCGTCGATCGATAAGAATATGTGCTTATCAAGCAGCGCCGGGAAGCGCCCCTGGTACCGTTGCCATTCCTGAGTTTTCAAACGCACGATGTTGGCTGGGTAGCGCGCATACTCGAGTGGCGATTGCTCTATGTTGTCATATCCGGCGTCGGTAGGTGCATCCGACGGCAAGCTTTTTGCTTTTTCAACGTTAAAGTGCCGGCCGGGCCGCGCATACCAGTGTTGGGTGATGCCATCGAAGTTGCCCCAACTGTGCTCAAGGATGCCGCCGGTCCAATCCTCAGGCGTGCCTTCAAGGCCCTTGATGTTGTCCACATTCTTCGCGCGCGGTTCGCCGATCAGGTCCATTGGCTCCAACATATTGCCGGATGCCAGGAGCGTAATGGATGGATCAACTTTGCGCATCGCCTTCGCGAATTCATTGTGCTTGAGAACGTAGTACTTCAGGTCTGTTCGGCCGAGTTGCCAACGACCATAAGGCTCGTTGCCGATGTTCCAAAACGTAATGTGATAGGGCGCGGGGTGACCATTTCGCGCCCGGATAGCCCCGAACCGTGTGCTCGCGGCCCCATTCATGTATTCGACTTCTTCCGCTGCAGAATGCGCATCGCCGAAACCAGCGTTCACGGTAATGTACGGTTCTACGTCGATCAGCTTGCAGAGCGTCATGAATTCATCGAGCCCAACGTCATTGGTCTGCATGGCGTTCCACGCGTAGTCGAACATGGGAGGGCGCCTGTCCGGGTCGCCGACTGAATCGTACCAGCTCCAGTCGGAAAGAAAATTCCCGCCAGGCAACCGCCAGAAGCCGGAATGCACCTGGCGAAGAAGCGCAGTCGTGTCGGGACGAAATCCGCGGACATTATCTGCGGGCATCAACGAAACGGTGCCAATGCGAAAATGACCCGTCCCCGTCCCTGTGATTTCCAAGATAGCCTCGTCAGCATCGGCACTCGAGGTGAAACTGAGCGGAAACTTTTTATAGGTATCAGAAAGCCCCGGCATGGAAATCGCCTGACGATGGCTCGCGCCGTCTCCCCAAATCAGAGTGACCTTTACCTTTGCGCCTGGTGCGCCGCGTAGGTAGATTCGTCCAACGTATTTTTTGCCTTTGACCAACGCCAGGCCGGATTGCTGGATACCATGCGGCATCGAGGGATCGAGCTGAATTCTCGGACTATGGTCGCCAACGAAGGAGTTCTCTTCGTCCATGACAACGACTTCGTCAGGTCCGACTGGGCGCCATTTGCGGAGCTGCATGCCAGGGAACCCCGGTCGTCCCTGAGTTTGGGGTTCCTTCGAAGAGATCGGGAAGTAGAACTTACGGTCATCGAGCATTTCGGACCAGAGGCTGCGATAAATGAGCGTGCCGATGTGCTCGATGAACATGCCGAACTCGTATTTAGAGGTGGCAGGTGCGGTCTTAGAAACATCAATGTTCACTGCGACTGGTTTTGCTTGACCGGTCTTCCCTTCGCTCGTTTGTCCTTGAGCGAATGCAAGTATCGAGAAAAAACCAAGGAATACAAGCAACACCTTTTCCCGAATAGCCCCACTGTTTGTTCTTGAAATCACTTTGATTTCTCCGATTCTTTGTCAAGCGCCGGGAACATTCATGCGGAAAATAAGCAAGCGATCTGAGGCTGCGGAAACTCGATCTGATACCTCCGCCTATGCTCCTGACATTGATGCCCAGATTACTTGGGTAAATGAGCTTTGGATTGGTGCTTTCTATTAGGATTTTCGTAGTCAGCGGCGGCATCGATCTTCCAGACCGCGAGTAATGTTTGCTGTGGTGACTGCATTCCCAAGGCGATCGGCGCTTTACGATTTCGTAACGATAGAAGGGCACGGCCGCGATCTCCCGGCTATTACTTCGAAGCTACGAATCAGATCCTTGGTCTTCCGTTGAAACGACTTAGGGTTCTCGACGGCGCCCGCCCGTTCTGACACGGGTGGCACAAAAAGGCAGAACGCCGCCACACCTCCCAAAAGCAGAAACTTCCGTCTATCCAATGACATTTGTCTAAATCGCTACCGGTAACGAAACTCCTCATTCTAGCAGGCGAGTCAAGGGTCTCCCCACCACACAGCTAGAATTGACTAAATCGATGTAGATATCGATTTAGTACACCGTTTTTGCTTGATAACCAAGCCCCAACAGCGCTAAAAATCAATGCCAAAAGTATTAGCGCTACAGGTACCGATATCTCCATCGGTTCAATGAAATACGTCGAGGAGGATCCCATGGAAGTGTCCCTGGCGAGAACGCGCAGGAGTGCCGTCCTACTCTCAAATTTCAATTTCTCGGAGGTGGTCATGAAAGACTGCACATTCATCCGTGTAGTTCGCCTGTTCGTTTAATCGGCGCGTTCCTGGCGATTGCCTCAATTCACGCATTCGCCCAGGAAACAACACTAGTCGGAACCGTTACCGATCAGTGGGGTGCGGTAGTTGCTAACGCTAAGATCACCGCGACGAGCGCGGCGATCCCCGATATTCCCGACGATGTCTAGCCGTCCCGTGTCGATGAAAAATGTGGCACTCGGAGAAGTTGGAGATGGCGGCATTAATCTTGTGTCAGAGCATGCCAATATCAAGCTGTATAAAATGACGATCTACGTTTTGGCTGCCCTCGAAGCGCCGGCGAAGTAAGCTCAAATTAAAGACTGTCAAAACAACGCCTCAGCATCGCGGAATTGAACGCGGCCACTTTACCGCTGGCATTGCCCGCTGAAAGCCGCTGGCGGCTTTGTGCTCGATGTGAAGACAGACCTGCCCACCTTGCGAATTCTGACTTTCGGGGAGTCCCCAGAGTTCTAGACGGCAGCTAAAGGAGCGGCCCTGAAAGAAAGGCCCCAGCTGTTTTCTTCGTTGTGGAGTCTTCCTTTCCGACCCAATGTGCGTCAGCTAGTTCATAAGCGGGGGCGGAACGTGCACTGAAATTGCTTTGCCAGAATAGTAAATGACAGCGTCCGGATGAGAACTCGGGTCAATTCCGGTTCCCTGCCCCTCTCTGACCATCGAGACTCGAAAAATCCGACTCCCCAGCATTCCCGGGAAACTTCCTAGGCGCCCTCCGACCGTGAGTTTCCCGGCGCGGTTGTCCCAATGTATAGGAATACTGGTATAGGCACCGCGCTCATAATCGTAGTTGTCGCCCTCGTCTTCATACAACGTGAAATCCGCGTCAGCTCCCCCGTAGACGCGCAGTTCAATCGGGTCTGATTTTGCTGACGCAAACTGCACAGATGGCCCAAAGGGAATGATTGACCCTGCCTTCGCATAAAGAGGCATCCTGTCAAGCGGCGCTGCGGCGGTGATGGTTTGGCCGCCGCTGCTGCGTTTGCCCGTCCAGACGTCAACCCAGTCACCTCCCGCGGGCAAATACACATTGCGCCGGGTTGCTCCCTCCTCAGTGACAGGGCTGATCAGCAAGGCGGGACCAAACAAGAACTGGTCCGATATTCCTCGCGCTTCGGAATCCCGAGAGAACTCCAGGGGAAGCGCACGCATGAGCGTCTCGCCTTTGTCCGTGACACCCCATGCTGACGAGTAGATGTACGGCAGCAAGCGATAGCGCAACTCGTCATACCGTGTAAGAATCTTTTCGACTTCAGGTCCGTAGTTCCAAAGCTCCGCATTCGATTTGTAGCCATGTACGCGGAAAATGGGACAGAACGAACCGTACTGAAACCAGCGAATGAGAAGTTCGTGGTACTTATCCGACGTGTATTGATTGTCAGGTCGGAAGAACCCACCGATGTCAGTAGTCCAATATGGCATCCCTGACATGCCGAAACTCAGGCCGGCGGCAATCTGGCTTTTGAACGTGGTCCAGTTTGCGCTGATGTCTCCTGACCATGAGGCGGCAGCGTTTCTTTGCTGTCCAGCAAACGCTGAACGGGTCAGAATCATGACTCGCTTTCGGTCTGTCGTTGCACGTTGTCCCTCATAAATCGCCCTCGTCACATATAGCGGATAGGCGTTGCGTACTGACTCCCCAGGACCCAGGAATGTTCGCTTCCCTTTCAATATGTCGAATTCCGGCTCTGAAGCGTCCATCCACCAGGAATCCATTCCATGCTGGAAGATTCCTCGATTAAGCTCCGACCAAAAGACCCTCTGCGCCTCGGGATTAAAGAAATCTGTCCAAGGAGTACCTGGGATTAAGAGCGATTCCGAAGCCATCCTTTTATATACATCTGTCTGTTCGCCGAAACGTGACCAGATGGAGATCATCATGTGCAGATTGCTCGCATGAATCTGGTCAAGCATTTCCTTTGGGTGCGGATAGTAGTCCTCATCGAACTTCATTGCACTCCAGCCATATTTGCCCCAGTACAGCCAATCCTGAATGAGGGCGTCGACTGGAATGTTTCTCTTGCGGAATTCGGCCGCGATATCGAGGATTTCCTGCCGACTGTGATAACGTTCACGGCACTGCAAGTACCCGTAAGCCCATTTTGGAAACAGGGGTGCCTCCCCAGTGAGTTGCCGGTACTCGGAAATGACACGATTCAGGTCAGGTCCGTAGAAGAAGTAATAATCAATCGCCTGCCCCACCTCCGAGCGGAAGGTGGTCGTGTCTTGGGGTTGCCGCAATGCCAGCTGAACGCCCGCGGGTCCGCCATGAGCAGTGACCTCGTACTCCTTATTTGCCTCCAAGGCCGCGAAACCCGAGGCGGATGTAGGAGTCCACATATTCTGCAGATCAATCACGTGCTGGCCGTTCACATCGACGGTGAGCTGATCTTTGTTGTCACTGCTCAAAAGAAACCCGTACGGACCTTGCGCGCTGGTGGTGAACTTACCCGTTCCGGTCCCTGCGTCAATTGAAATAACTTGATCGGCAGGGTTGAAGTCGGTCAATGATGGATTATTCCAAAGCAGCCCGTATCCCTTACTCGACAAGAGAAATGGAATCGAGATGTTGGTGTTCGCCTGATGAAGCCGAATTGGAATGCCCCGCACGTTGAAGAGACCTTCCTGATGCTGCCCTAGACCATATAACGCCTCATCGGACGGCGAAAGAAATGTTTGTTGAACTTGCCACGTTTTGGCTTCATACACAGACGGTACGTCGAATTTCCTGCCACCATGGCTAGGTTCGGCCAACACAGTCCTGCCATCCCTCGAAATGAAACTTATCGCCCCGCTACTGCGGCTCACTGACACGGTTATGGCCGCCGCGGAGATACTTATTACCGCTTTCCCTGTCTTAACCTGAACACCGTCAACGTGACATGACCCCACCACGACAGGAACCTTCGCCGCCGGGATCTCCGAAGTTGAACTGGCGATTACGTGTACAACGCGGTCTCCACAAAGCTCGATCCGCATTCTCCCGGCAACCGTATCGAAAGTGATGCCATTCGCATCGGGATGAGACTGTTTAATGGCAAATCCAGGCTGACTTCCGGCCCAAGCCACGGAGTTAACAATAAGAAAGAAGAAGATGGGAACGCCGAATTTTCTGGTCATGTTTCAGTTTCATTCCTCTAGGGCAGAAGTGACGAGGCTTTATTGCGACTCCTCCTCGGTTGGAGTTTGCTGCATCGAGACAGCTGCGCGGTTCAAGCCTTCACTGCGTAGCCGGGTTGAAATCTCGAATGCTTCGTTGGCCGAGTTTCGATCGCCCACCTTCAAATAGAGACGGGCAATCTGATAGTGAATGTGGCCGTCCTTGTCGTCCGAGAGTGCAAGCTTCAACTCCGCAATGGCTTCTTGCGTCCGATCCGTCTTCGCGTACACACTCCCCAGCAGCGCATGCACATGAGAGACATACTCCGGCTTCGTATTCAGACTTCTCTTCAGGTACACCTCTGCTTCAAGAAAATCATTGCGAGCGCAGAGGATCTCTCCCATAACGGCATTTAGTTCCGGATCATTTGAATTGTTCTTCAGAGCGCTCTGAGCAACGTCTGAGGCTTGATCCAGCTGGTTGTCCGCAAGCAGTGCCAGGGACAAACCGAACAAAGCACCCGTATCGTTGGGCACGAGCGCCAAAGCTTTCTGGTATTCCTGTTCTGCGCTAGGAAAGAAATTCCGCTGACGATAAAGGTCTCCCAATAGAACATGCAATTTTGGTGAACCGGAATCGAGTGCGCTGGCGTACCCCAGAGCTTCCGGAGCGAGCCTCTGTGCCGACCTTGTTTCCCAGTACAATCCCTCTGCTTCTGTCCCGGGTCTCAGAGCGAGTTTTTCAGATGAATCAAAAGCAAGACGATAATCTCCAGTTAAATAAGAGCACAGCGCGAGGACTTGAAGGTCATCAGGGCGAAGCACTTGGAGTCGCGGCGCCAGGCGATCCCTGCATAAGCGATACCTGCCTTTGGCATACGATTCGGCAGCGGTACCGTGCCCCGGCTTATCTGAACGGTCGTCCAATTCCCGCGCATGGACTGTGTTTTGCTCGTCGACATGCCCCGGGGAACCGTCCCCGAGAATAACAAGGATTTCCCTCGACACCTCTACTCCCATCTGCTTCCTTTCCAGAACCTTCTGCAGGGCGGACCTCCGAGAGTGACTTAGTCCGGCCTTTAACTTCGCAACATTAGCTCGAAAGAAATCAGCATCGGCTTCCCAGATTTCCTGAATCTCGTTCGCCGCCTTCTCGCTGGCGCCTTGCTCAACCTGAAGGCGGGCGAGACCGAGTTGTGCCGTGAGGGATCCTGGGTTCGTTTTGAGCTCGGCATTCAGTTCGCGCTCTGCTCCTACTAGGTCTTGCTGATTTAACAGTACAAACCCGTAGTTCGCGTGCGTTTCGGGAGGAAACTCTGCGGATGCTAACGCCCTTTTGTATGCTTCCGCAGACTGTATGAGCGCACGTTGGTCGAAGAAGTTGTCCGCCATCAGCGCCCTGAGGTAACCCGAATCCTTGTATCGAGTCAGCAAAATCCGTGCGTCGGATTCAACTTGCTCCAGATAACTCACCCCCAAGCGATACCAACTGTCGGTATTCGTCGAATCAAGTTCCGTTGCTCGTACGTACGAACGAATTGCCAACCGGGTATTCCCAGTGACCGCATAGGCCTGTCCCAGGGCGAGTTGAACTTGCACATCGGTAGGGTTTAAAACAGCAGCTCTCTTGAGAAGAGGGATGGCTTCGTTACATCGCTTGAGCTTTAGGTAGTCGAGCCCAAGAAACAAAGTTGGGACGAACAACGATGGCTTCAGGCGAATAGCCTGGCGGAATGCCAGTGCCGCATCTTCGTCTTTGCCCGTCTGGTAGTACATCAAGCCGAGGTTCGCCTGAATCTCAGCGATTTCGGGATGAATAGCTACGGCTTGCCTGTAGAACTCGGCAGCATTTTTAAAGTCGCTCCTGGCCTGGGCTTGTTGTGCCGAGGCCAAAAGGGCTTCAAATGCATCGAAGTGCTGCGAAAGCAGCACACCCGATGGAAGGCAAGCCGTGACACAGCCTGCAACGATGTTGACCCAGATCCTCCGCACGCGTCACCAGTAGAATTTCAGTGCTGCTTGCATCTGCCTGGGCGTCCAAGCTTGCGTAATCGTGCCGAACCCTCCACCCATAAACGTGCTTGGGCTGTAGTAGTTGGTGTGGTTGAGAATATTGAACATATCTAAGCGGAACTGGAACCGGAATCTTTCCTGAAACGGGAAATACTTCTGAATGCTGACGTCCCAGTTCCTATAGCCGGGTGCGCGCAGATCGGAGAAGTAGCGGGGAGCATTGCCAAGACTCCACGCGGGAGCAACCGCGAAAGCCGAAGTGTTGAACCAGGCGTTGCGGCTTGAATTCGCGATGTGGTAGTCGCCTACAACATCCGGATGCTGGCCCGCCCCGAAATAGTTGAGTCCGTTCCCTGAACTCGTAACGGTGAGTGGAAAGCCTTCTTTTAGGGTCAGAGCCCCGGAGGTCTGCCAGTTACCGACAATGGCATTTGCGACTCCGTTCATGCCCGAGCCGAACTTTTTGCCCTTACCGACCGGCAACTCGTATACATAGCTCAGAACGAAGCTATGAGGGGTATCAGTCGCGTCCACTGATTTCTCCGCGGCGAGGTTGTACACATTGCGGATGTTCTCAGAGAAGTTCGCGGACGCGGAAGCCCAGTTTTCGGGTCCACCCACGTTATCGATAAATTTTGAGAATGTGTAAGAGGCTAACAACGTGAGACCATTCGAGACTCGGTGGGTATAGTTGACATCAAGGGCGTTGTAGCTGGAACTCCCCGCGGGATCCTGGTTTTCGTTGATATCGCAGAATTCCGGATAGGGCCTTAGTAACTGCCCTTGAGCGATTGTGGGCTGATCAAGGCTGCAGCCGCTCGATGCAATGGTGCCAAAAAACGGATTTGGAACCTGACTCAATAAAGAGTTGCCCATGGAGAAATACTTGGGATCAATCTGATTCAGATTCAGGCCACTGGCAGTGACATGAACGCCGTGGTTCCCAATGTACGTCACGTCCAGAACGTCATTTGATGTAGGCGCGTACTGGAATCCATACATCCATTGCTGATCGTAGTACATTTTGCGGCTGCGGGAGACCGCGGTCACGCTGAACCCCACGTTGGTTAAACCGCCCAACGTATTTCCAGTTACGGGTATGAGTCCACCTGAAAACGCAGTGCTCAAGGTATTTGCCGGCGTTAAACCGCCGTCATTCGAGGCGACATAAGGAGTGTCAGAGCTGAATCCGGGCGCCGGACCAGTTCCGCGGTAGCTCGGAGGATAGAAAACACCGTAGCCTCCGCGCATTACCAGCTTCGGCATTAGTTGATAGGCAAATCCAATTCTAGGCGCAAAATTCTTGTAATTGGTGTTGAACAGTCCGCGCTGGCCGGAGGTGGCAAATTGGAGCTCGCCCTTGTAGTTTTGCCCGACAGCTGTACTAATTGGGTTGACAGCGTTGTAGTCAAACGAGGCCTGGCGATTATAGCGATCGGTTACCGGGCGTTGTACTTCCCAGCGGAGACCTAAATTCAAAGTTAGCTTCCGTGTGGCTTTCCAGTCATCCTGCAGATACAAACCATGAAACCAGGTGCGGGTCACTCCCGAAATAGCGATGCCGGTATTCCCGCTGGCAGGCACTCCCAGCATCATCGAAGCGACCGAATCACCCGTTCCCGAAGTCGGGCTGGTGGGATCAGGCCCAGCGGTGAAGAGATTATTGAAATTAAACGGCGTGAAATGGAAACGACCGCCGTTCTCATCGGTAGCGACAGCCATGTACCCGAACGATAATTGATGCTTTCCTCGTACTTCCACGAAATCAACGGATCCGCTGGCAGCAGAGCGTGGAAATGCTCCCTGCCCGGCCCCCGCGACTGGCCCTTCGGGCAGATAATTTGCCACAGTGATAATAGGAAACTGAGGCGAGTACGTGTCGATGAAACTGGGCAAACCGAGCGAAGAGGCTTTAAAGCCTTTGCTCTGCATGTCGTTACCTTCCACCCATTTCATGCCACCCAGATTGACGCTCATTGTGAAAGTAGGACTAAATACCTGGCTGAGGCCAACCCCGATGTTCCAACGGTTGTTGGGATTTCTCTGCCCTGGACCAGCCGGATCGCTAGCGCCAAAGAAAGTAGCCTCTTCATCTTTATATTCTTTCTTGTAGGAATATCGTCCGTAGAGCCGCGTCTTATCGCTAATGTTGTGATCAATGCGGCCACTATACTCGTCCGAATAGTCCGCCAGGAGCCCTGACGCACTCCAGTTATTGGTCAACGAATTGTTAAGCGCCGTTGGGTAGTAGTTGACCAGCGCCTGGCCAATGGAATTAATCCCATTTGTGGAGTTGGCAAGATTGTTTCCAGCGATTGGGTCCCGGATAAACACCGTGCTGCCCGTATTCGGCCCACATGTTGCCATAACTTGATGGGTGCTGGACGGATCGTAAAGTTGTCCCGCCAGAATCGGCCTGCACAAAGCATCGGTCCCGACTTGGGCACCCAATAATGCCGAGAAGTCCCCGCTGCGGAAAGTTGGGATTGGCACGGTCCCTGCGTATTGCCCTGCGTTGTGGTCCCTGTGGCCCTCGAAGTTGAAGAAGAAGAAGGTCTTGTCCCGTTGCCTGTAGATACCGGGAATATAGATTGGTCCCCCAACGGCAACGCCAAACTGATTGCGATGTGAATTTGGTCGCCGATTCCCATTCAGATTATTGAAATAGTTGTTCGCGTCGAGCGCCCCGTTGCGCAGGTAGTCGTAAACGTCTCCGTGCAGTGCATTGCCACCGGACTTAGTCACGACGTTGATGACGTTTCCAGTGCTCCACCCGTATTGCGCAGTGAATGTGTTTTGTTGGACTTTAAACTCCTGCACGTTGTCTGGTGATGGTACGTAAATTACGCCGCCCCACCCTTCGCTCGCATCCCACGCGCCATCGAGAAGAAACGCCGTCGTCCCAAAGTAACCCCCGCCAAAATTGAAGAATGAGACGTCCTGATCGGCTGAACCTTGCTGTCCACCCGACGAAATGGTCTGCCTTTGCGACAAGTTGTTGACCGATGAGTTCAACTCCACGAAATTGAACACGTTCCGGAGATTCAGCGGCAATTCAGTAATCTGCTTCGTGGAGACATCGGCACCGACGTTTGCATTGTCTGTCTGCAGCAACGCGGCCGTTGCGTTCACCTCGATCTGCTCGGAGGCCCCAATGCTAAGCGTTACGCTCTGGCTGGCGGACTGTCCGACCTCCAGCGCAATCCCTTCCTGTTTGAAGGTCTTAAAACCCGCCGCCGAGACGGACAGACTGTATGTTCCAGCTGGGAGAAGGGCAAAAGAAAAATTCCCTTCGGCATCAGTTTTGAACGCTCGGGTAACCCCCTTCTCCGGACTGCTCAAGACGACATTGGTGTTCGCTAGCCGCGCCCCGGAAGAATCTGACACTGAACCTGTGAAGGTGGCCGTGGAAGCGAGCGTCTGCCCCTCCGCGATCGATACGGCTATGCTGATCGCAAAGGCAGCGACGACGGAAAGAAGAAGCAGGGAGAGACTCCGAAGCTTCGGCATTTGCGAAGGGCTCCTTATTCTTGGATACCCGGAGCGCTCGTGACCCTCGTGAGCTACATGGCCACATAGGCGCGTCAGAGCGCGGGTACCCAAACCGATACCTTCGATTGGCTGATTCTGTCTAGGTCGGTTACGGTAGCGTACGGCGGAAGGCCGTCGAAAATCTTGTGTTGACAATGGATTAGCGGTCAAGATAAAAGAACGTTGACATCGGTAACTGTAGCGGTACACTACCGTCACTCTTCGAAACGCCGGAAGACAAAATCTGGTAGTGAGGGCCCTTGGCGACTCATCACAATTCGATTCTCGAACTTGTTCCATTTGGTGCCCGAGGCGAGATTCAAGAGCAAGTTGAGGACATTCTTCACAGCGTCCCTTTTCGTACTAGCCGCCAATGCCAGGACCTGTTCCGTTACATCGTGGAGCACAGCCTGGCCGGAACCGAGGAGTCGCTTCGTGAGCGTGTCATCGGAATTGAGGTGTTTGGGCGTGTTCCCAACTACGATACTAGCGAAGATCCAGTAGTTCGACTTCGCGCGGCTGACATCAGGAAGCGTTTAGCGCAGTATTATCAGGCGCAGAATGCTCCCAAGAAGTGGAAGATTGATATTCCGACCGGTTCGTATAAAGCACAGTTCCGACCCTCGGAGTTGGCCTCGTCGCATGTTGCGTTAGTCGTAGAATCAGCCCCTCTTGAGGTGCCTGTTGCGAACCAAGATACACTGGCAGGTAGCACGCCCCCGAAGCAACGAAAATCCCGCTGGCCGCTTATCTTGGTGGCTGGCTCCCTCGTAGCCGCCGTTGTCGGCTTGGTACTGGGCCGCACTTCCATCTACTCGAGGAATGTTGTGGATCTCTTTTGGGAGCCAGTATTAGCGAACTCACGACCGGTATTGATATGCACTGGTAGCAATCGGGTCTATCGTCTCGCTGAAGCGGCCCGGGCCCGCTATCGCAAGAGCCATGCGCGCCGCTCGGACGCAACGCCGAGCCTCGAGATGCTGGTGCCTCAAGAAGAACTCAAGGATTTTGCCGGCGAGGACTTTATTCCCGTGCAGGACACCTACTTGACGATCGGCGATGCTTCGTCAACCTCGCAGATATCCTCTTTCCTGACTGGGCGTCATCATCCTTTTGACTTGCGATTTGGCAGTGATCTTTCTTTCGGCGATTTGCGTGAGGGATCAGCCGTGTTGATCGGCGCATTCAACAATAGTTGGACGCTCAACATGACGAATAGCCTTCGCTTTGTCTTTGAGGACGGTGATTCCCCGCAGATGCACGTTCAAGACCGCCTTGACCGTTCCCGCTCGTGGTGGCCGAAGTTCTCCAATGGGAAGTTCAGCGAGGATTACGCAATCGTCTCCCGCATCCTGGACTCAAAGACGGGGACCGTTCTGGTGACGGTCGCGGGCTTGGATCATACCGGCACTCGCGCAGCAGGGGAGTTCGTGACAAGCCCGCAACTCATTGCGGAATTCGTGAAGCACGCACCGAACAATTGGAGTCAGAAAAACCTACAGATAGTGCTCCACACTAATGTTGTAAACGATATTCCTGGGTTGCCCACGGTAGTCGCTGAGCATTACTGGTAAACCGCGTAAATCCGCCCACTTTCACCGGGTCAAGTACCACCATTCTTCATGCGTCGCTTAGACAGCAACGCGGTAGAGTGTCGAAGCACGAGATTCGTCTTAATGACCTTCACATTCCGCGAGAATCGGTGAGGCTCACACTCCATACATTCAAGCAGTGCCCTAAATGCGGTATCTGCGATTTCTGTCGGCGACATCTGCACAGTCGTTAGAGGAGGCACCATGAACTGTGCCAAATGGATGTCGTCAAACCCGACGACAGATAAGTCCCGTGGGACCTCAAGTGACAGCTCGAAAGCCTGCCGCATTACGCCGATTGCGGTCAGATCGTTGGAACAAACCACGGCCGAAGGCGGATTCCGCATGGCAGCCAGTTCCCTCATGGCTTTCATGCCTCCCTCCAAAGTGTGGTCTCCCTGGACGAAGGTTTCCCGTGTCGTTTTCAAACCGATCTCGGTCATACAGTCTTGGAACGCTGTTTTGCGAGTAGCCGCAGATCTCAAAAGCGGCGGGCCGCTGACGAATGCTATGCGCACATGTCCGAAGGCAGCCAAGTGCTGCACTGCCTGACGAATACCATGCTGGTAATCAACGTGAACTGTTTTGAGCAACTGCTCCGGTGAATCTATGTCAACGGAAAACACTGGCACATATCCGTTTTTGAGTATTTCGATCAGGGAATCGTCCGGTCCAAAAGTCAGGATTGCAACCCCGTCTACCCGACGCTCAATCATTCTTCGGGCGGCAATTTCGAGACCGTTTGCGTCCCGCTCAACCGAGGTGAGGAGAATTTCGTAATTGTGCTTGACGCCTAGTTGGGTGAAGGTTTGAACTATCTCGGGGAAAAAAGGATTGCTGATTTCAGACACGAGCAAGCCAAAGATTCGGCTACGTCCAGAAACCAGGGCGCGTGCTTGAGTGTTAGGGTAATAACCAACCTGTTCGATGACCCTCAACACCCGCCGCGCGAGGACTGGGTTTACCGTGGGCACGTTATTGATTGTCCGCGAAACCGTTGCGGTGGAAACCCTGGCAAGTCTCGCGACATCGAGTTGATTCAAACGTTCGCGTTGTATTGGAGGCATCGCTACAGTCAACCTAAGCTTTCACGCGGTACAAGCATCCCAAATCTGGGAACTTTGGCCTTAACCTCAGCGCCTATTGCGCACCATGAACGAATTTCAATCGAAGCACGTACGCATATTTGCCCGGAGATTGCGCAGGTACACGAACATGTAGCCCATCGGCACGCTGCTCGAATTCCAGCTTAGAGTTGCTCCCCAACAACTCGACACTTTTCAGTGCTTCGCTACCAGCAGTCGGCGTGAGCGAGTGAACTACTGCTTCACCACTTGCCGGCCATGCGAGTCCAATGACATAAAGTACATCTGGTTTGGTAGTAAAACGAAAGTCTTCGGCAGTGTATTTCGCGCTATCTGTATCGTGGAAGGTACCGGCTGTGACTTTAGTCGGACCCTCGCCATAGGTCCTCCACGGACGAGTGCCGTAAATGGCTTCTCCATTGATATTCAGCCAGGCGCCAACGTCTAGAAGCACTTGCTGGACCTCTTCGGGGATAGTGCCATCCGAGCGCGGACCGATGTTCAACAGCAAATTGCCGTTTTTACTGACGATATCGATCAACTGATTCACGATAAACTCGGGCGACTTGAAGGTGTCGTTGTTGATGTAGCCCCATGACTTGTTGCTGACAGATGTGTCCGTCTGCCACGGTGATAAGCGGAGGTCGCCTAGCTGGCCGCGTTCGATGTCGAGCACGCCAGAGTGCTCTTGCATTGCGTAATCTTTGTAATTGATAACGCCGACGTGATCGCCGTACTTAAGCGAACTGTTGTAGTAAAACGCAGCAAACCGTGTGAGGTTCTGCCGAATCGACGGCTGCCCAATCCACCAATCAAAGTAGACGATGTCCGGATGATATTTCTCAACCAGCTCAGCTGATCGCGCAAGCCAATCATTCACCCATGAGGATGAAACGTAGGTGAAATCATTATTCAGCGGCGTGCCCCCTGGATTCATGACCCAGTTGTGAGCCGGACCGTAGAACATGGCATATTGCGGGTCATTAACGTCCGAATGAATTGAGCGGCCCGGCCCAAGAAAAAAATTGTGTTCGACGCGATGCGATGAAACGCCAAAATGCAAGCCTGCCGCGCGAACGGCGTTGGCCAATTCTCCCGTCGTATCACGATGTGGACCCATTTTGGCTGCGCTCCAATCGCTCAGGCTGCTGTCATACATTGCAAAACCATCGTGGTGTTCCGCCACCGGAACGACGTATTTCGCGCCAGCCTTCTTGAATAGCTCGGCCCAAGCCGCCGGATCGAAGCGCTCAGCCTTAAACATGGGTATGAAGTCTTTGTAGCCAAACTTGTCTTGAGGCCCAAAGGTCTGGACGTGATGCTTGTACTCATTGGAGTCCTTCACGTACATCATTCTCGGATACCACTCGCTGCCGAATGCTGGAACGGAATAGGCCCCCCAGTGAATAAAAATTCCGAACTTTGCATCGCGATACCATTCAGGGGCTTCATATTTCTGGAGTGATTCCCAATCGGCTCGAAACGGCCCCTGGCGATCAACCGAGTCCACAACATTCAAGAGAGCGGCGCGCTGCGAATCGTACTTACTGCTCGCCTTCTGCCAGAGCTGATCAATTCTTTCCGGGTCTTCTGAGGCCGTCGGAGAAATAGCACTCTGCGACTGCAGGAAGGCACTCGTGCTCAGAAGAATCGTAATCATGCCGAACTTTTGGACCGATGAACCTAATGAAGTCATTGCTACTCCTCTATCCGGGGTAAGGAATCAAGCCTGCTGAGTTTTGCCCACGACAATCCGTAGAGAGAGACCAAGACAAAACAGACCAGCGGCACGACGAAGCCAACACGCATGGAGTGCTGGTCAGCGATGTGGCCCATGAACGGCGGTGCAATCGCTCCCCCGACGATGGACATCACGACCAGCGACGATCCGACCTTTGTGTGTTCTCCTAAACCGCGAATGGCGAGTGCAAAAATCGTCGGGAATCCGACCGACATAAAGAAAAATGTGGCGAACATGGCGTACAGCCCTGCCTTGCCGCCGTGCATCGTGATTGCGACAAGCACAACGTTGACGGCTGAGTAGATCGCGAGCACCCGATCTGCCCTGAATCGACTGATCACGGCACTGCCGCACAGCCGGCCCGCCGTGAACAACACGAAGCCGATAGCTCCGAGCCACCTCGAGGCCTGGAGACGGGTTGCCCCCAGATCACTCTCTAGAACGTAGTTCACAAAGAAGCTAAAAATTCCGGTCTGCGCGGCAACGTACAGTGCCTCGGCGGCTATGCCCAGAGTGAAATGCGCTCGCCGGAACAGGTCCCAGTTTCGTAAAACCAGCCACAATGCAGCAAGATATGCGGCGATCAACAAGGCATATTTCACAGGCTGGAGCAAGTGCTCATTCACGCGAAGCAACGTCCAAACCATTTGCAAAATGGGCGCAATGAAGAAGTACAGGACCCCAAGTACCACAGCTAGGACCAACGCAACAAACGCTAATTGAGACCCCGGCAACATCGCATAACGCCGTATCGGATCTGGTCGATGACTTTCATCTTTCACGTGTAAGTCTGGCACCCGCGACATTGCAAACACGATCATTAGAACAACTACAAAGAGGCCGATGCCCATGTATGGCGTCGAGAGACCAGCATTCGCGCTCGTGCCTTCTCTTGAGGAAAAGGCAAAGTACCCGCCGACGATAGGCCCGAGAATCCAGCCGGCGCCATTCAAGGTTTGTGCAATATTGATGCGGGTGGGACCTGATTCTGGCGATCCAAGCACTGTCGCGTACGGGTTTGCTATTGTCTCCAGGCAGGTCATGCCGGCGCCGATGACAAACAAACCCAGGAGAAATGCCCAGTAGGTTCCGATGTTTGTGGCAGGAATAAACCAGAACGCGCCGGCCGCAATTAACGACAAGCCCACCAGAATGCCGCCCTTGTAGCCGATCTTCTTCGCAATCAAACCGGAGGGAATGGCCATCAGGAAGTAGGCCAAGTAGTTCGCTGCCTGCACCAGTCCGGACTGTTCCTTGTTGATGTGCAGCGTGTCCTGAAAATGCTTATTCAGGATGTCAATCATTCCGTTGCAGAATCCCCAGAGCAAAAATAACGAGGTGAGCAACACGAAAATGGAAACAAGGTTTTCGCCCAGAGCAGTGCGAAACAATCCACCCGGATTAGAAGCCCCCGTTGTCTCGGTTGAATCTGTGGTGTAAGTATTCATAGGACCTAATCGATGGAGACGAGAATTTTCTTGAAATGTGATGGGTTCTCACTCCAGGAACGCAAGGCGCTTGCTGCCTCCTGAAGCGGAATCACACTACTGACGGCCTCGTTCACGGGAAACTTTCGCTTTTCGAGCAGGCCGATCACTGCTCGGAAATCTTCCGGTTGAGCATTCCTCGATCCGATAACATCCAACTCTTTTTGCACGAACAGCTTGGTCTCGTAGCTCACAGGTTCTTTGGAATAGCCGATATACACAACCCTGCCCGTAAACGCTACTTCTTCCACAGCAGCACGGAATGTCTCGGGCGTGCCGATTGCTTCAATGACGACGTCTGGTCCCCGCCCCTCGGTCGCTTCTCGCAGACTGTCATGCAACGACTCCTTACGCGTGTTGATGGTATGTTTCCCGCCTGCAGCTTTCGCGAGGTTTAGCTTGCCGTCGTCCACATCGATACAAATCGTGGTCGCGCCCCGTAGGTCCGAAGCCGCTATCGCTCCGAGCCCCACTCCCCCGCAACCAAAAATCGCGACTGTGTCATCTGCTGCGACTCGCCCGCGAGCCACCGCGTGAAATCCAACGGTGAGTGGTTCAACCAAAGCAAGTTCCTTTGGTGGGAGTTTTGCCGGGTACAACTTCCGCGGCGGCATAGCAATGAACTCGGTGAGAGCGCCGTCCCGTTGGACACCAAGAGTCCGATTGAACTGACATGCATTCGTACGTCCCCGTCGGCAGGACGCACATTCACCGCAGCTGGTGTAAGGAGATACAGCAACATCGGTGCCTGCTGGCAGACTGATGTTTCCCTGCATAACCGTGGCGCAAACCTCATGTCCGGGAATTCTCGGAAACGACACGAGTGGATTGAGGCCGCGGAAAGAATTCAAATCACTTCCGCAAAGCCCGACCATTCGGACTCTCAGCAATATGTCGCCGTTCGTGGCAACCGGCTCCGGGACGGTCTCGATCGAGGCGTGTCCGGGCTTGTGAAGTAGGAGGGCCTTCAACGCGCTCCAGTGGAGAAGCCTAAAGCAATTTGGGCTTTCATTCCCATTCGACTTTCAGACTTCTGAACAGGCACAATAATCGGTACAGTTATCGATGTCAATCGGATAATAATTCGACTACATTATCTTGTATTCTATATACTGGAAAACATTTATGAGCACACGAATGAAGGACATCGCCAGAGACTTGGGGGTATCTGTAATCACGATCTCCAAGGTCCTGCGCAATCATCCGGATGTTGGAGACGAAACCCGGGAACGTGTTCTTGCGCGTGTGAAGGAGCTCGATTACCGCCCAAACTTGGCGGCGCGGAGCTTGGTGACAGGCCGCAGTTACCTGGTTGGCCTAGTAGTCCCAGACTTACTACATCCATTTTTTGCAGAAATCGCCAAGTCTTTGTCCGAAGCTTTGCGGGCGAGCGGTTACTACCTGATTATCTCCTCGTCCGACGAAGACCCGGATCTTGAGGAACAAGAAATTAGCCAGTTGCTAGCAAGGCGGCTGGACACAGTGATCATCGCATCCTGTCGGTCGACGGTCGAACTGTTCTTCCGAATTGAAAAGCAAAATACACCTTTTGTGCTCATCGACCGAACGTTGCCTGGCCTTTCTGCGAACTTCGTCGGCGTTGACGACCATGCCGTCGGAATGCTTGCGACGAAGCATTTGATCGATATGGGATGCAAGAGGATTGCCCACATTCGCGGGCCGGAGACAAGCCCTGGAATTCGCAGGATGGAAGGATATAAACAAGCCCTGATCGAAAGCGGTCTGAAAGTCATCGATGATTACATAATTGCGGAACCTAAAGGGGATGTGGAGACGAGGCAACGCGGCGCAGAAGCGATGCGGGAGCTTTTGACTCTCAAGCGGATACCTGATGGACTCTTCTGCTTTAACGACCCCTTGGCAATGGGGGCAATGAACTACGCACTAGATCAAGGTCTAGATATCCCTCAAGATATCGCTGTCATTGGGTGCGGGAACCTTCACTACGACGATGCGCTCAGCGTGCCACTCTCAAGCGTCAATCAACATAGCCGAAAAATCGGGCAGGAGGCTGCAAGGATTGCGCTTGCGATTTTGAACTCAAAGATCCCCCCCAAACCCGAGATCGTAATATTTCGGCCAGAGCTGGTTGTGCGGCGATCAACACAGCGACGTGTGGTCAAGAATACAGCTCTCCGAGCAAACGCACGTGCCTAGAGTTCCCACACTGCAGTTGAAATCGCCTCTTTTCTCGCGTTCTTGACAAATGACGCCTGCTCTGATATTTGCATTCGGTACAGTTACCGATATCAGCTCGCGCAGATCATCTGTTTCACATGCCTCTTGACCGTCGAAAATTCCTGGGAACCAGCGGTATGGTCGCGGTTGGTGCTTTCGCTACAGGTGGTTTGCGGTGCACCTCTGCTGAGGCTCCACTAACGTCCTTTCAGTGGGAGACTGACCATCTAAGTTTTAGCTTCGATGTAACCGCCGGAAGGCTGCGCCAAAAGCGGATCCTCCCTGCGGGTGGCACCCTTGCCGACAACTCCCTTGGTGTAGAAGTCGCACTTCAATGTACCGGCGAAAACTCCCCCGACCAGGGTATGAAATCTGGGATGGGACAGCCCGGGGCTCGATTGCTGTTTGCCGGAAAACGCGAGGAGGCAACGCCACGAGGCAAGCGGCTGGTGTTTGTGCACACCGATCCGAAGTTGGGACTGCGCGTGGAGTCGATTTATGAAGCTTTTGACGGACTTTCGGTAGTACGTCGATCTTCTCGCGTTACCAACCAAGGGAGTTCACCCGCAGGTATCGACTTCTTAAGTTCAGCGATGCTTCACGGCCTTGCTGACCCGCAGAATTACGACCGCGAACTCCGCGTCCATGTTGCTTTCAACAGTTGGATGGCAGAGGGCCAGTGGCATACGTTTCGTCCTTCAGAAATGGGTTTTGTCGAGAACGAGCGAACGAGTTGGTCGGAAGCGCACGCCGGAAGCGTCGGAACTTGGTCCACCGAACGATACTTGCCCATGGCGATGGCTGAGAACAGCAAACTAGGTCTCATCTGGTACTGGCAGATCGAGCACAACGGGTCCTGGTACTGGGAGATATCCAACGCCTCAGAGCGTGGTAACAACGCCGAGGACGTTTATGCGTACCTCGGTGGCCCGGACGATTTGCACTCGGCGGCATGGAAAAATCTGAAACCTGGTGAGACCTACGAGACTGTTCCCGTCGCAATTGGGTGCGTACGCGGGGGTTTTGGCGAGGCCGTCGCGGCATTGACGCGCTACCGTCGCGCGGTTTGCGTAAACGAGCGCCACGACAATTCGCGATGCTCCGTCATTTTCAACGACTACATGAATTGCCTATGGGGTGATCCAACCGAAGCGAAAGAGTTGCCGATGATTGCCGCCGCCGCAAAAGCCGGCTGCGAATACTTTGTGATCGATGCCGGATGGTACGCCGACCTGCATGAAGATTGGAGTCAGACAATTGGGGCATGGCGACCCTCAGACACACGATTCCCGCGCGGACTGAAGTTTGTACTTGATCGAGTCCGCCAAGCTGGGATGATTCCTGGTGTCTGGCTTGAACCAGAAGTGGCAGGAGCGAAGTCTGTGCTGGCGCAAAAACCTGATAACTGGTTCCTAATGCGCCATGGCAAGAGAGTGTTCAAGAATTCTCGGCTCCTGCTTGATTTCCGTAATCCGGAGGTCCGGTCCTACCTCAATCAGGTGATCGCGCGATTGGTGAGTGAATACGGCGTGGGTTACATCAAGATGGACTACAACGTCGATTCGCTGCAGGGGACAGAGCTTAACGCCGATAGCTTCGGACAAGGTCTGCTCGAACACAATCGTGCACATCTTGCCTGGTTAGAGGGCATTCTGAATCAATATCCCGACTTGTTCATTGAAAACTGCGGCAGCGGAGGCGGGCGGATGGACTATGCGATGTTAAGCCGCCTTCAAGTCCAGTCCATGACTGACCAAGAAGACTACTTGAAGTTGCCTGCAATCCTCGTGGGTGCGTCTGCTGCGGTCTTGCCGGAGCAACTTGCAATTTGGTCGTACCCCCTGGCCAATGCTGACGCTGATCAGGCCAGCTTCAACATGGTTACGGCAATGATGTGCCGCATTCATCAGAGCGGTCGTCTTGATTTGCTTTCACCAGAAGCATCTGCGCAGGTCGCGAATGGAATTCGCATTTACAAGGAAATCCTTCGTAAGCGCATCCCCGCCGCGGTACCTTTCTACCCATTTGGTACTTCCGACGTCACGAATCGCGAAATCCCCGTCGTTTTGGGCATGCGCTCGGCTGAGCAAACTCTACTGGCAGTCTGGCGAATCGATGGGCCCGCGATTGTGAGAGTGCCAATGGTGAGCCCGAACGCCGAACTCGTTTATCCGGCTAATCTCGGCATAAACATTGCGAGTGCAAACGGAGCCCTGACAATTGGTTTTCCACGCCCCCACATGGCGTGCTTAGTTTCCGTTTGACATCTATTTTGTTCCAGTCCTATGGAAGAAGAGAGGCTCATGAAACAGATTGCAATATCAATCCTTCTTTTGGCTACATTTTGTTGCGCGCAGGAGCCGAGCGATTTTCACGCCTCGGAAACGAACGTTTGGGGAGCAGAATACCCGCGCGTCGATAGCGCGGGCAGAGTGCAATTGCGCGTTAAAGCCCCCGATGCAAGCAAGGTCCGGCTGAACTTCTGGAGCGGACCAAAGCTGGACATGGAAAAGCAGGCTGACGGTTTCTGGACGGTTACGACTCCCCCTCTTGTTCCAGGGCTGCACTATTACATGTTCATCATTGATGGCGCCGAGGTCAGCGACACCAATAGTCGCGCGTTTTTTGGCGGCGGCAAGTACGCCAGCATGGTGGAAGTCCCGGAGCCAGGCTCTACTTACTACTCAATTCAAGAGGTGCCGCACGGCCAAGTGCGCGAGGTTTGGTACAACTCGAAGGTGACGGGCACCTGGCGCCATGCGTTGGTCTATCTCCCCCCCGGCTATGACACCCAGACGAAGATGCGTTATCCGGTTCTGTACCTGCAGCATGGCGGCGGCGAAGATGAAACTGGATGGGTTTGGCAGGGACACGCCAATTTCATCCTCGACAATCTCATTGCAGCCAAGAGTTGCAAGCCAATGATCGCGGTGATGGCCTATGGCTATGCCAGGCGAGCCGGCCAAGTTCCACCGGACTTAGCGGGAAAGCCTTTCGGTTCTCCGGAAATGATGAAAGCCATGCAAGACATGGCCGCAGCATTTGAGGACGATGTAACTCAAGTTCTGATCCCCTACATCGACTCGACCTTTCGCACCCTCTCAGATCGCGATCACCGAGCTATGGCCGGGCTTTCTATGGGCGGCATGCAGACGTTCCAGATCACCCTGAATCATCTCGATCTTTTCTCTTACATTGGCGGCTTCAGTGGTGCCGGAGGCATGCTCGTACTTGGAGACCGCAAACTGGATCCGAAAACCGACTACAACGGAGTATTTGCTGACCCGGCCGCCTTCGCAAAAAGAGTGCACCTGCTGTGGTTGGGTGTCGGCACAAAAGAGCCTGAGCGAATGCGGGCCGGCCTTCTCAGACTGCATAACTCTTTAAGTGAGGCCAACGTTCAGCACGTATTTTACGAATCGCCGGAAACAGATCACGAGTGGCAAACCTGGCGGCGTGATCTCAAGGACTTTGCACCAAGGCTATTTCAATGAAGCTAGTTTCTTGCGCTGCTTTACATTGCCATTTGTGAGAGGGGGGCTTCGTGAAAGAAATATCAAGAGAGGAGGGCGCGCCAGTAGGGGATGTCCCGCCGTCTGTGTCGACAAAATCAACGTCCGCTACAGTTGGTGTAATTTCAAAAGTCTTGCTCATCTTGGAAGCTTTGCAAAACTCATCGGTGGGCCTCGGTTTGAAAGCCATTTGCGATGCTACAAGGATTAACAAGAGCACCGCTCATCGCTTTTTGAGACATCTCGAGCGCGAAGGATATCTTCTGCGAACGGAGGCTGGAACCTACCTGATCGGACCGAGACTGGCGCAGATGTCAGCTTGCGCGAGCAGGAGCGCAACCCTTCAGGCTGTGGCCCGTCCTGTCCTTGCCGAGTTGTGGAGATCAACGCACGAGACAGTTAACCTGGGGGTCTTAGACCACGGTACTCTGCTGTATGTAGATGTAATGGAAAGCCCGCATGAGTTTCGTCTTGTGTCCCGAATCGGCACACGACGTTCGCTGCATGTGGCAGCGTTGGGCAAGGTGCTCACGGCGTTCCTTCCGGCCCTCGAATATGAACGAGCATTGAACGGAATAGTCTTTCAGCGCGTAACTTCGAAGACAATCCTAAACCTGCCTCAATTGCGCACTGAGCTTGACAAGGTTCGCCGACAGGGGTACGCGGTTGACAACGAGGAAGCTTTGCTGGGTTGCCGCTGTGTAAGTGCCCCTATACTCAACAGTGACAAAGTGGCGATTGGTGCGCTCAGTGTGGCCGGGCCAGTAGCGCGAATTAGTCTCGATCGAGTTGCCGCATTAGCTCGGGAGGTCAAAGGTGCTGCGAATGCCGTATCCGGAGCTATGGGATTCTCATTGCGAGGCCGCCTAAGGAAACATCGAGTCAATTTAGAAGATTCTGCTTCGGCTTAACTTCTCTGGCGCGAACCGTGTCTGGTCGGTGAGACCGATCTACGGCCTATTAACCTCACTTCGATGTGCAGCTCGGCTGTGCCTAATCTTCATTGCGAGTATTTTTCTCGTTCACATTGTTTCATTAGGTGAAACTGCAGCTACAAGCATTGCGCCACATTGGGCTGTAAGTTTCATTAGATGAGACTCTTGTTAGCTCACTTAACGTCGCTAAGTAGTGTGTATGCAAAGCGTTACAACAAATGCGGCAAGAGCTGCTTGACAAGAAATTACATACCCCGATAAAAGCTGCACTCCAGTCAACGATTGCTGACTTTTTCTGACTGATTTCGTGGGCCGTGCGAAAGATCAGTTATGAATGGCGGCAATTCTGTAGTTAGCTGCTCAAAACAAACATACGGAGAGCTGGAGGAATCATGGGAGATGCTCGGGGGGTTTTCAGGAGGCTCGCGCTTGCTTCAAGTCGGATCTCGCAAATTGCGTTGGTGCTGATTATCTTTTTCGCGGCTGCACTGCACGCCCAAACATTCGGCGAAGTTACGGGACTTGTGACTGATACATCAGGGGCAGTGATGGCGGGAGCGTCCGTCACGCTCGTCAACGTCAACACGAACGGGGTGCGACAGGCGGTATCTACAAGTGCGGGCCTCTACAGCTTCCCGTCGGTCCCGCCCGGCCACTACAAGCTGAGCACTGAGGCATCGGGATTTAAGTCCACGATCAGCGAAATGTTTCAGGTTCAGGTGCAGCAAACGGTTCGTCTCGACGTCGTGCTGCAAGTGGGTCAAACCAGTGAGAAAGTTGAGGTCGCCGCCAACGTGGCCCTCCTACAAGCGGAAACGGCAACGGTGGGAACTGTGATTGAAAACACAGTGGTCACCGAGTTGCCCCTTAACGGCCGTCAATACCTGAACCTGGTCGCCCTCTCCCCTAACGCAAACACGCTCTCGCCTGCTGCGGGGCAAGCCGGTTCTCGCCAGGGTGGTGACCGGGCCCTGCAGGCCATATCCGCTGGTGGACAACGGATTTTCTACGACTACTACACACTCGACGGCGTCAACAACATGGACGTGAATTTCAACTCCTATGTTGCCCTTCCTTCCATTGATGCGATTCAGGAATTCAAAGTCCAGACGGGCGTTTATCCGGCTGAGTATGGCCACCAGAGCACTCAAGTGAACGTGCTTACGAAATCAGGTGGCAACGCCTATCACGGATCGCTTTTCGAATTCCTACGCAACGACGTCTTGGATGCAAAGCAGTATCAGTTCACCACGGCCAAACCGAAGAACCCGTTCAAGTGGAATGACTACGGATTCGAACTCGATGGGCCGGTGCGGATACCGCACCTCTTCAACGGCAGCAACAAGCTGTTTTTCATGTCTAACTATGAGGCGTTCCGGCGCCGCCAAACCGTGTTGAACACCTTTACGGTACCCACCGCCAAGATGTTTGGAGGCGACTTCAGCGAGTTGTTCCCCTCAACGATCATCTACGATCCCACAACGGGATTGCCCTTCCCGGGCAACATCATTCCGACCAATCGGCTGGATCCGATCTCGCTGAAGTTCTTGAAGTACTACAACTCCGCGAGCACACTCGGGGCAAACAACTTCGCGCAGAATAGTTCTCAGCCGTTCAATCGTGATGGATTTGTACTGAGGCTCGATTTCAACGAATCTCCAAAATCGCAATGGGCGGGACGCTATAACTGGGGGGATGAAAACCAGTCCACACAAGCTCTAAACGTCGCAGGAACCAAAGTCCTGACGAACTATGAGCAATACACCGGATCCAACACGCGGACATTCTCACCCACTCTGGTGAACGAAGCGCGATTTGGCTACACCCGCTTTTTCAACTCTCTTGGTACCCTGAGCGCTGGTAGCTTAGACGTCGTTTCCGATATCGGCATTCCCAATCAAAGCCCCGGCGCACCGATCACTTGGGGAATTCCCAACGCGGTATTTAACTCAAGCGGCGGCCTCACAGCGATTGGCGACGCCAATGACGGTCCCTTTGCAAACAACAACAACACCCTGCAATTCATTGACAAGTTGTCGTGGGTGCATGGGAAGCACACTTTTGCTTTCGGGTTCGAATATGACCGGCAGAACTTCAACCAGCTGGGAAATCAATTTTCGCGTGGCGTTTTTACATTTCAGCCGTTTACGACGAGGGACCCCGTAACCGGAACCGGCGGCTACTCCTTCGCCGAGTTCCTGCTAGGCAACCTCTTCGTTTCCACAAACGCGGCCGCTGTTGCCAATGCAAAGTTTCAGCGGAATGTCGAGCATGTTTTCATCGACGACACCTGGAAGGTGCATCCAAAAGTGACCTTGTCGTTGGGATTACGATACGAATTGACTCCGCCCTTCACCAACACCCTTGGGAACTATTTCACGGTGAAGATCCCAAAGTTCATCACAACGCCAAATGCCCCGCAGGCCGATTGGCCATACTTTGTCCGACAGAGCGGTTGCACGGATCCTTATCAAGGTCTGAGCATCCATTGGACCCAGACAAATGCGGTTTGCGGCGGCGGTCTTAACCACAACTTGATGGAAACCAAGTACAAGAGCTTCGCTCCACGGGTGGGCATATCATTTTCACCCGATGCCAAAACCGTGATCCGTACTGGCTTCGGCATCTTCTTTATGGAAGATATTGCCAATTCTACCTACTTCGACATGGCCCGGAATATCGCGGCGCGCGTCGATCTGACCTCGACCTCCTCAAGTTTAGTCACTTGGAGCAACGCGATTCCGGGTGGAAGTGGAACCATTGTTCAGGTACCACCGCCATTCGCGTGGGCAGCCGCCTACGACCACGCCACTCCATATACCATGCAGTACCTGCTGAACGTGCAACGGCAGATAGGCGGCAAGTGGGTATTGGAGGCCGGCTATCTCGGATCCCAAAGCCGACACACCTATGGATTTCAGAACGTAAACCAAGCCGGGCCCGGCCCCATAGCCAGCATCAATTCGCGCCGGCCCTTCCCTAATTTCGGTGTTCTCTCATACGTGAATGACACGTACAGCGGAAACTACAACGCGGGAAGCGTGAAGCTCACGCGACGCTTCAGTCAAGGTGTGAGTGTGATCACGAACTACACATGGTCCAAGTCGATTGACAACAGCAGTGGCACTCGCACCCAAGGTTACGACATATTGTTCCCGCAAGACAGCACGTGCCTTGAATGTGAACGCTCGTTGTCGTCCTTCGACGTACGACATAGATGGGTCCTCGGTGCAGTCTACGACTTGCCTGTCGGAAAAGGCAAAATGCTGGGCATCAGCAACTCGGTCCTCAACGGAGTTGTTGGCGGTTGGCAACTGAGCGCAAATACAACCATTCAAAGTGGCGTCCCGCAAACCCTCAGCTCAGGGGGAAATATTGCTGGCACGAATAATCCCGTAAACGACCGTCCCAGCTACTCTGGAGTCGGCAACGGTTACATGTCGAAGCGTGTCCATACACCTACCGGAGTGACATGGTATGACCCCGCCTCATTCATCCTGCAGCCACAAGGAACGTTCGGCAATGTGGGGAGAAATTCAATGATTACGCCCGCTTTTCAGACGTTTGATCTGGCTGTGCATAAGAACTTTCCGATGGCCTACAAGGACGGTCACGTGCTTCAGTTCCGACTAGAAGCGTTCAACGGGTTGAATCATCCGGTTTGGGGTGCGCCTAACGGAAACGTTCAGGCTGGCCCCACATTTCCCGGGGCCCCCGCCAATGCCACGCATCAAGGCTTCGGCGTGGTCAGCTCGACAGCAATTGCGATGCGGCAGCTTCAACTGGGGTTGAAATATACGTTCTAGTCAACTTTGCGGCTATCAGGCACACAAGAAGCGATTTGCCTCCATCGCCCTTGTGCGCTTGCTAGACGTCGGTAAGTAACTGATGGAAAAACCGAGGTGCACATTTATGCCTCGTCCAGCTCACGGGTTTCAGTTTCGTTATGGCAGTATGTATGGCGCTCGCTTTCGCCATCTGGACACAGCTCTACAACAGTGTCAAAAGATGACCATGAGAGCTCTTGTTCGAGCTGGATACGCAAAGTCCAGGCGAAATCTCTCTAAAAACGCAGAAATGCGGCCCGGGTGGGCCGCATTTCTATTGCCGGAGATCACAGCGTTATCAGTTTGAGCAGATTTGTGGACTTTTCGTGCCAGAGTTGACGACTACGAAGTTCACCGAGCCGGTATTTTGGGGAGTTGGATTTGGGTTTAGCGTTGTTGAGCTTACTGTGGCTGTGTCAGTTAACTTGCCAACCGGGCAGGAAGTCTTCACGGTCAACGTAAACTGTGCGGACGAGCCGTTGGTCAGACTGGAAGTGGTGCATGTGACCGTTCCAGACGTCATAAAGGCGGGCACCGTGCAACTCCATCCGGCGGGAGCCGCAAACGCCCTCAATAGCGTGGTCGAAGGCACCTGCTCGGTGAACGTTAGGTTAGCTGCATCGTTCGGGCCCTGGTTATCAACCGTGGCTACAAACGTTTCGAGTTTCCCACTACCGACTGTCCCCGGACTAGCGGCAACGGTTGTGAGCAGGTTCGCACCGGGCAGTGCCAGCGGGTTCACAATGCCCGTGTAGGCGAATTTGTGCTGCAAGCCAGAGTCGAATGGCAGCGGCGCATCCGCTACCGTGACGCCCGGGCATCCCGCCGCATTGGAATGCGGGTTGAGCCAACTGTCGTCATCGCCCAAACCCCAGATCGTCACGCTATCGATTTCGTTCTTCAGGCTCTTGAAGATTTGGAAGTAATCGCGGTAACGATAGCCTTCGTTGATCAGGTCCACAGTATCTCCTGCCGTCAGATCGTCATAGTCCGAGTAGAAGGTCTGTGAACAGTTGCCAAAGCGATACATACTGACGTCAAACTCTGTCACTTCGTTAATGATGGGAACGCCTGCCGTCGAAGTGAGACTGGCAAAATGGTTGAGAGTATCGATGACCCCTTGCTTCGAGTTCGCCGAGCCCTGGTCATCAATGGGGAAATTAATTGTGTTGTGGAACTGGTTGCCAACGCAGTCAATCGGAACGCCGCGCGCAATCGCCCCTTGCACCCAGTTGAAGATGAATTGGCGCTTGGCAGGAATGGTCGTGTTGAAGTCGTTGTAACAGAGCTTCACCTGAGTGCGGTCGAATCCGGCCGTATCCAGAGCCTGCCGCGCATAGATGAAGGCATCATCCATGAATTCGGGAGGAGTTCCTGAAGGAAGGCTCGGGTCCTGAGTGATCGTGTACCACTTGGTGCGACGGAAGCCGTCGGGCTGGCTTTCATCGATGGCCTCGTTCACCACATCCCAAACGTAAATGCTGCCCTGGTAGTGGTTGATCAAGGCGTTAATGTGGTTCTGCAGGCGCGAAAGCAGCAGTTGCTTGTTCGCCTGGCTGAATGGCTCGGTGGACATATCCACGCCACCGGCGTCCTGGAACACCCAGGCGGGTACCTGGTTGTGCCAGACGAACGTGTGTCCACGCATTTTGATGTTGTGCGCCTGGGCAAAAGTAAGAATATTGTCGGCCGGCGCGAAGTTGAAATTTCCCTGCGTGGGCTCGGTCGTGTCCCACTTCAGATCATTTCCAGGCGTGACACTGTTGTAGTGAAGCGCCGCGAGCTGACCGTGTGATCCGGTGAGATCCTGTTGCCCTGCTGCAAACCCTACCAGGAAATCTCCCGAATATGTCTGGGCGATCGATGGAATGTTCTCGATCACGGGTGGCGGCAAGAACTGTATCTTCGCGTCATCGATGTAGAACTGGGCAGTCGGATTGTTGTTGGTCTGGAGGTAGAACACTAAGTTGGTGTAGGCACCCGAGAAAGTGTAGGGCTTCGCTTTCAGCCGGACCCACGAATTCGAATCCACGGTTGCAGTGGTGACAGACGGGAAACTCAGCGCTCCCGTAGCATCGGTCAATTGCAGGCTTAAGTTGACAGACGTAGTCGGCTGACCTGGCGCCATCTTGACCCAAACCTCGAGCCAATATTGCGAGCCGTTGCACATCTTTCCAGTGATGTCTCGTGCCGGGCCCTCGAAGTTGGCCGTGCGGCCAGTCACGATCAGGCTGCGGCTACCGGTATGCGCATCCGCTGTAGTGTTAGTCACCATATTCAGGTTAAATCGCGTACTCCAACCCTGCAGGGTGCCATCTTCAAAATCGCTGAACAGGCCTGAGTTGTCAGGAGGAGTGGTGCAACCACCACTGACAGAGGAGACGGTAAACGTATCTATGTAGTACTCGGCATTGGCGTTGCTATCGTCCTCAACATAGACGAACAGATTGTCCGTGCCACTGGGGGGAGGGTTGAAGGAGGCTGGAGGAGTATAGGTACCTTGCAGGACAGTCCATCCGGTGTTGCTGACCGTCGCCACGCCCACCTGGTTGAAGCTCTGCGAGCCGCCGATGATGCTTTTCATCGTCAGCCGAACGGTATCGCCGGCACTAGGAGTGTTATCTGACAGGCGCACAAACACTTTAAATAGGTATGGCTGACCCGCAGAAAGGAACTTGGTCACGTCCATTCCAGGGCCCATGAAGGTTGCCGTCCGGCTCGTGGTCAGAAGGCTGAAGCTGCCAGTATTCGCTTGGACATTGCTCACAGCTAACGTTGGACTGCCGAAAGGCGTAAAGCCATCGGTAGTCTGGTCCTCAAAATCGGCAGTAATTACCTGCGCGATTGCAGAGCCGCAGGTCAACAATGCTAGAAATGCCAAAGTCAGGAGAGGCGTGTGGCGGCGGGTGCGAGCGGAAACATTCACGGTACGACGGCACAACATGGTGCAGCTCCTTGTCGGTAGCAGTTTTTCTGAAGTTAGGCAACCCCTTAAACTTACAGGAGCTGCTCTGATGCAGTACTGTACTACTCAGGTTTGTTAAAAAGGCCCATCTAAATCGATTTTTTACAAAATTCTTTGCGCAACGACTCCGTACGCCTCTGAACAGCGGCTAGTCCCCTACTAGAGCCCTGTCGCCATTAACTTCCCCGGTAAAATGCGGGCGAGCAGAGGCCCTAACGCCTCAGCGCCAGGAGGAGGTCTGCGTCAAGGTTGTAGCTCTGAGAACGAGATGCCAAGTGGTCACCTGGCAAGAGCTGAATAGGGGGGTGCCGCAAGAAGTGCAGGAAGACTCCGGCGCCATCTTCAATCAAAAGGAAACCGAGCAGCAATCACGGTTTCAGCGCCTTCACCTGCTGACCTTCGCTTAAGAGTGAGCCGTGAACCTGAGAACAGACGCGCCTTTCCGCGCGGTGACCTTAACTGTAACGCCATGATGTCGCCTGTCTCAGGCTGACAATTTGTGCAAGAGAGCCTTGTGACGCTATATTTCACTGCTGGCGGACGCTATTCTTCCCGGAAGGACGCGCCCATTCGAAGCACTACTCGCACCGTAACGACACGATGGGATCGATCTGGGTTGCGCGCCGCGCGGGCAGGTAACAAGCCAGGCTCGCGACCGTCGCGAGCAACGCGCTGACTGCAAGAAAAGTGGCCGGGTCACGCGCGTTAATGCCGTACAGAAGACTCGCGACCGATTGGGACGCAATCAGAGCCGCGAAGATTCCAATGACGCCACCAATCAACGTAAGGCGCAAGCCCTGGCTGAGCACTAGCCTCAGAATATCGTTGCGCTGCCCTCCAAGCGCCATGCGAACACCGATTTCACGCGTGCGCAGTGCCACTATGTATGAGAGTACGCCGTAGAGGCCGAGCGCCGCCATCAGCGCTGCGAGCAATGCGATGGAGGCCGACAAGGTGGCAACCAGCCGGGCATTGAACATGGAATCGCTGATCTGTGCCGTAAGTGCGTGCATGTCATTAACCGGCAGATTAGGATCAAGCCGCTTCACAGACGAACGAAGCGTCGTCGCCATAGATTCCAGCTCGTGTTCCGTGCGCACATAAAAGGTGAGAGTGCCAAGGCGCGGATCCTGCGAATATGGCATGTACACGAACGGCACAACGTCGCTTCGTGCATCGTCCCATTTGCTGTTCGCGACGATACCCACGATCTCGATGTCAGGATGCACATTGGTCCCGGCGCCTCGCGCGATGTGCAGACCAATCGGATTGCGTCCAGCGAAGAATCGCTGTGTGAGTTTTTCGTTGACGATGCAAACCTTGGGGCTTGTACCGCCGTCAGCTTCGGTGAAGTCCCTTCCCGTCACCAACGGGATACCCAGGGTAGAGAAGTAATTCGGACCAATATATGTCGCGCGCACGTTGGTGTCTTCATCGCGCGTGATCGGGTAACCTTGCGGCGTAATGTTAAATCCCATGTCGTCGCCGGAGAACATTCGAATGGTAGAGACGGTCACCCAGCCAACGCCGGGCAGTGCGGCGATTTCGCGACGTGCGCTGTCCGCAAATTCCTGCGTCTGGGTAGGCGTCTTCCCGTTCAAGTCCGGCGAAACCGAAAATTGCAACACGTGGTCGGCATTTACGCCAAGATTGACGTGTTCTAAGTTCGCGAGTGTACGCGCAAAAAGTCCCGCGCCAGCTAGAAGGACAGCGGTAAGGGAGACTTGGGCGACACTCAAGGCTTTGCGCAGCCCGACTCGGGCACGCCCCTCGGAAACTCTTGGACCCTGCTCTTTAAGATCAGAATGCACATCCACGACCGTCGTGCGTAGCGCGGGCGCTAGCCCGAAGAGGATGGTTGTTGCAAGCGTCACCGCGATAGCAAACCAGAGCACGCGATAATCGAGGCTGGTGGCAAGGCCTAGCATGCCCTGGCCGGGAGGAATCGCGTGAACCATTGCGTTTATGCCCCACCAAGCCAGCGCAATTCCCACTGCGCCTCCGGCGATCCCGATCAGCAAACTCTCTGTGAGCAGCTGGCGGATCAGCCGCCCGCGCCCGGCGCCCATCGCCAGGCGTACGGCCAGTTCGCGTTGCCGTGCTTCCCCTCGCACCACTAGCAATCCCGCCAGATTCGCGCAGGCAATGAGCAGCACCAATCCGACCATACTCATCAGCACAAGCAGCGGTTCTTCTGCGTCCTGCTGTAAGACCAAGCGACCGTGTGAACCGCTTATGAGCAGCAAGGGCTTGGACGTATACCTTTTCAAACCCTCAGCAGAAAACCCACCGCGTACCTTTCCGTCCTCTTCGAGAAGCGCGCCGTAAATTGGTTGGAGTGACGCTTGCGCTTGCACGCGAGTGACACCGAGCTTGAGTCGGCCAACCACCGGCAGCCAAAAATCGTCGCGCGCCTCAAGCGGACGGCCTTCCGTCGGCATCATCTGCGATTTCATGGTCACGGGAATGAAGATGTCTGGCGCCTCGCCGAGCTGGATTCCGCCGAATCCTTTGGGCGCTATTCCAAGCACGGTGAGCGGGACTCCATTCACCACTAGCGACCGATTCACGATGGAACGATCCGCGCCGAATTGACGTGACCAGTAACCGTAGCTGAGCACCGCTACTGTGTTCGCACCAATCGCGGCTTCATCATTCGCAGTCAACAAGCGCCCCAGCGCCGGTTGGATTTCGAGCGTTTGAAAATAATTTCCGCTCACTAATACGCCGTGCGCACTCTGGGTGGTGCGTTGCCCGGAAACATTGACCTCAATACTGCGGTATGCCAGCAAACCGGCAAAAACTGACGCCTGATCCCGCAGCGCTTTGTACATCGGATAGGAGAACGACTGCGCGCAGTTATCAACATCGGACCAGCAATGCCCGTTCTGTGGTCCGGGCGAACGTAGCACCACGAGCTGTTGCGGGTCGGGCACGGGCAGCGTGCGTAGAAGGATTTGGTCAGTCAGCGAAAAAATCGCCGTGTTCGCACCAATTCCGAGCGCCAGCGTGAGTATGGCAACTACGGTGAACGCTGGGCTGCGCAGCAACTGGCGGTATCCGTAGCGGAGGTCCCGGCGAAGCTCATACATCGCGCGAAGTTCCTAGTCTCGGCAGCTATTTTCTACCATCGCACGTGTTAGGGAAAGGGTTTTTCGATCCGATCAATTAGAAACACCGTGAATAGACCTGCTGACGGCTTCATTGTAACGTTGAACCGCTTAGAGTTAGCCCGTGAGTTTATGGGCACAAACGACCCTCTGGATTTCTTCCGCTCTTGTACGGGGCTCAGTTCCTGGCGCTCTATTAGCATGCCGGGTCGCCTCCCGGTGACGTAGCGTTATACCATTCACTTATGAATTGAATGCATGAACGGTGGGGAATCTTAATAGGAACCGCCCGGGATTCCAATCCTAAGGCTTCCGGCAATCCTCCGTTATTAAGACCGCGGGACAAGTCTGTTTTGTCTCAGCTTCGGAAATTGATTGGATTGAAGCCGCGGACTACCACGTCAGTCTGCATGTAGGGCAGAAAACCCACCTTCTGCGGCGGACCATAGCAGAACTTGACAACTGGATGAGAATGCGCCCTGTCGAATCCACCTCCGCCACTGTTAAGCTTGATAGAGTGCGTCGCCTCGAAGTGAACGAGTCCGGAGAATACGCCGTTTGCTCATCGATGGTACAAAGCTTCGCCTGAGTCGACGATATCGGAACCAACTGTAGTACCGGATGTGAATTCCAGGGACACGCATGGCGAAAAATGGATTGGGATATAAGGGAGATCCTCAGCAACACTAGACGGGCGGTTGAAGCACGCATTGCCTAGAAATTTCATAAGCTTCGCTCGTTGTGCCTCGGAAGACCACAGCCACTCTTATTCCCTTCAATGCCCTGCCATCAACAATTGACTTTGAACCCTGCATTCTACAGAGTTGAACCAAGACCTGCACTGTGAGGAGGAAAATCATCCCGATGACAATTCGCATGGCGACCTTTGGAGTCGTGATTTTCGCCGTGAATTTTGCTGTCACACAAGACAAGGCGTCGCTCCAATCCACGACCGCAATCCAAGCTTTGGCCTCGCAAGCCCCGAATTCCGACACAGAAGACGTAGCGATGGGAGAGCCGTTCGCATGGACGCAACCGAAGTACCCGAAGCAAGCTCTCGATGCAAAATTGCAAGGCACTGTTGTGCTTCGGATCAGCGTGGACGACGAAGGTTATGTGAGCAAGGTGGGTTCCATAAGCGGCGATCCGCAGTTGATCGAAGCTGCTGTTAAAGCAGCTCAAAAATGGAAGTACGTTCCCTACGACGTGAATGGACGGCCAGTGGCGGTGACGACCAAGGTTGCATTCGTGTTCAGTATTAGTGACGCGGGACAGTCGGACGTTTCTGTGACAGTTCTAAATTTGCCCAAAGCAGACATAGGGCCGGTGGTCAAGGTTGGTAACGGGGTGACGGCTCCAAAGCCCATTTATTCACCTGACCCTAAGTATTCAAAGCGCGCCAAGAACGATAAGTTTCAAGGAAACTGCGTTCTCTCCCTTGTTGTCGGACCGGACGGAAAAGCATACGACGTAAGGGTCAGTCGGTTTTTGGGAGAGGACCTCGACGAGAAAGCGATAGAAGCTGTACGAAATTGGAAGTTCCAGCCTGCGCTCAAGGACGGTAAGCCCGTGGCGGTAGCGATCAATGTAATGGTTAAATTTGTTCTTGATTGAAGGCTTCCAATGTCCGATGGCCCAAATGATGGACCCGTCTCACCAAGTAAAGCGTTCAGGCGCAATCCCCCACCCATCCCACCGCGGGCGGTGAATCCGCCGGACCGACTGCGCCGTGCCGAGACTTTCCAAAGCTCCTCGCCAAGCCAGACCATGTTGATAAACACTGTCGATGGCCGTGGCATCCAAATCGAACAAAACCGACCGTGCGGAGTCGCTGCGATCCGGATTCCGGGTATTCACATCGCCTCCTTCTCGCGCTGTCCTTAGACAGCTACACGCGGAGAGCAAGCGGTATGGAGAAACCTGAATCTCTAAACTCTACATGGAATGGAAGGAGAACGGCATGAACATTATCAGCGAAGACGCTCTCGACGTACTGTTCCGCGAAGCGCGCTCCTATAACGCATGGCTTTCTAAGCCGGTGAAGGAAGAGACACTTCATCGACTCTATGACGTACTCAAGTGGGGCCCTACGAGCGCCAACAGTTCCCCGGCCCGCTTTATCTTTCTTCGCTCGGCAAAATCGAAGGAACGGCTCCGGCCGGCGCTCTCTCCAGGAAATGTGGAAAAGACGATGACCGCACCGGTCACCGTCGTCATCGCATACGATCTAAAATTCTACGAGAAGCTGCCCAGATTATTTCCCCACAACCCTGGAATGCGGGATGTATTCACAAAAAACCCGCAACTCATCGAAAATACTGCCAAGCGCAATTCCTCGCTTCAGGGTGCCTACCTGATCCTTGCAGCTCGTGGGCTTGGACTCGACTGCGGTCCTATGTCGGGTTTTGACAACGCAAAGCTCGATGATGAGTTTTTTGGTGCCGGCAAGTGCGAGGATTGTGAGCAAGAGTTTTTTCCGGAAGGACACGTAAAATCTAATTTCTTGTGCAACCTGGGATACGGAGATCGCTCCAAGTTGTTCCCGCGAAGTCCTCGCCTGGAGTTTACGGAGGCCTGCTCCGTATTCTGACTTAAAGGAGAGGGCCTCCACGTGAGTTCAAAGCACGGATTGATCCGCCCGGCATTCGAGAAGCTTGGGATCACCGGAGTTGGTTGGCATACGGCTGGAACCTTGATGGCCGAGTTGGGCGAGGATCAGTTGACGATTCGGCGACTACTTGCGGCACGCAAATCTCAGCGTAACCAACAAGTATTTGCAAGCGGCTTCGGAAACCAAGCGTAATTCTCAAGCCCGACTGGTCGCAGCCATTCTGCGCATCTGCTGCCCCGCAGGTGAAACCGCTGAAATGGTTGCACCCTAAGTGCACCCAGATTCCAAAAGTGCAAATTTGTAAGCTATTGAAAAAAATGGCGGGGACGACGGGACTCGAACCCGCGGCCTCTGCCGTGACAGAGTGGCACTGATCGGTAAGTGATTGAAAATCTGCGGCACTGACAGCCAATTTCAGAGCCCGAAGGAACGGTCAGGAACTGCTAATAGACCCTAATTGGACCAAATTGGAGTCCGCTCATTCTCTTCATCGATGATCGCAATGATACGAGATCAGGATATTTGCGTTTGAAGATATTGCGCCGTTTTCAGTGACAGATCGATATCGAATTAACTCCCTAATGAGGGTTTTTCTGGAGTGCTTTTCGAGCAATCAATCCGAAGCCTTTGGCAGCGGCTGAGTTCTGTAGAGCCTGCAACTTCATTTGGGCCTGCGAGAAATGTTTCGTTTTGTTTGCAAGTTCTGCTGACGCAAGTTCGTCCGCAAATTCTACACCGACAAATCCATAGCGTTGTGCATCGCCGGCTATCCTCTGCAACAGTGGGCGTGACGTCTCGGGATCGTCAGAGGCCAGCAAGACACGGGCGGAGGCTAGTTCGAACTGTAAACGAAGAAATCGGTTCTGGCTCGCGTTTCCGAGTAGTTGAGCTGCTGCCATTTCTTTTTTAGCTTCGCCTTGCTTACCCTGAGCGAGTAACGCCTCGATGAGTACAATTCTGGCAGTGAGTTCGTCGTCCGCTTGCTGCCCTTCGTGAAATTGTTCCACGTATGTACGCACCGATGTCTCGGCGTCCGATGCGCGACCTTCCTCAACTGC